>ENA-OFCE01001185-OFCE01001185.1-metagenomes-genome-assembly--contig:-NODE-1185-length-14053-cov-24.396199_pt1 | contig 14053 bp, 14 predicted proteins | sample MGYA00153388_OFCE01 | MGnify analysis MGYA00153388
CCAGAATGACGATCGTCCAAATCATCGGTGTCACTGTTTTGATAAACTGAGCGATAACTTTGAGGCGCTCTGTTTTCTGTGAATAGTTGATTTTTTCTTTGTCCTGATTCATAGCGGTTGCCCAATTGATGAGAGGTTAATTTAGATTATAGGCGGTGATTTGTGCGATCGTGTGGGGGATTCGGGAAAAGTTGAGAAAAGTGCGATCGCCCACACAGTCTTATTATAGCAAGCTGTTTTTCTGAGCGTACTCAAATACCAAGTCCTGTATTATTGTTAATTCTCATTTGTGAAAGGAGGCTGTTAAGTTTCATTTCTGAAGTAGTCTGGTTCTGTAATTTCATGTTATGCTACCAAAATGACGGGTAATACACTCTCCTCACAATTAAACTAAAAATCCCTATGAAACAAACCATTCAAGAAATTTACTGCGATGAATCAGGTTTCAGTGGTAATAATCTTATTGACCGAGATTCACCGATTTTTGCTTATGCAAGTGTAGCAGTTAACCATGAAGAAGCTACTGAATATGTAAATAATATAATCAAAAAATATAAGCTACAAGGTGGCGAATTAAAAGGTCGAAACCTTCTTAAATCTTCCAAGGGTAAAAAGGTAATACCTGAAATATTAAGTACCTTTAAAGATCGCATAAAAGTAGGTGTTTATCATAAAAAGTTTAACTTGGCTTGCAAATTTTATGAATATATATTTGAGCCACCTCTATCAGAAAAAAGCTCTCTATTTTATCAAATAAAATTTCACCGATTTATCAGCAACATTTTATATCTGGACTTTGTATGTCTGAGCGAGGATGCTGAAAAAATTTTTAGTGATTTTCAGAAGCTTATGAGTTTGGAGGACACAGAACCTAACTCTCTTTTTAGTTCTTCAAAAACACCTGATATTTCGCCTACACTCGACGACATAAAGACTTTCTGTATTCATCATAGAAATACGATTAATCAAGAATTAAACTCTTTACGAGGAACTGATATAGGCAAGTGGATTTTAGAGCTTTCGACCTCGGCTTTGTTTTCTATTCTCTGTGACTGGGGAAAAGAGTTTAACCAACTTAAAGTTTTTTGTGATGTTAGTAAACCACTAAAAGAAAACAATGGACTGTTGGATACTATGATGGGGAGAAAGGATAAGATTTATACTGACTTTTTTCAAGGAGTAGAAGAACCCATTACATTTAATCTATCCCAAGAAGTTCAATTTGTGGAATCCCATAAATTTCCTGGCATACAAATAGCTGATGTTGCTGCGGCTGCTTGTGCCTGTGCTTCTAGAGAAGGTAACAACGAAAAAACAGAGAGCTGGATAGAGCATATACCTGGTATTGTAATTGGTAAGTCAGTGATTCCTGATCCTGATTGGAGTTACATTGACCCAAATACATTTGATGCCACCAGAAATAGTATGTTGTTAATGTATTTGGTGGAGCGAAGTATCAACAAACAGCCATTGCTCGATGGAATAGAAGAGTTTTTATCGGCGGTTACTCATCATTTAAGTCTCAATCCGAGCAATCGGATAGCTACTATTGCCGAGAATTGTCGAAGCGACGCACCCTACTTTAACTTTTAGCAGGTAAAGGAATCTCATCGCCACACTCATAAGCAGTCTCTATCCACAATTCCCTAGCTTCCTGAATATTCTCCATCGCTTCCGACAAAGTTTCACCCTGAGACATACAACCAGGAAGGCCTTTTATTATAGCTGTATAACCTTCAGATTCTGGATAAAAACTGATAGGATATTTCAGACCCAAGTAATAATCTAGAGATTTAAAATTGACTTTCATCATCAATAACTTAAGCCACTTGCTCAACATTGAGCCGCCCTTCAACCCGCTCATATTCATCTTCAAGCAGCCAAAGCCTTGCTTCCTCATAGCTAGAACAAGCAAAAACAATCTTATAGTCTTCAGTCGGGTCGAAAATGCAAAAATTATTTTTATCATCACCGAGCAACATCAAAACATAGGGAGGGACAGAGGTAGGGTCAACCCATATTTCTGTAAACTGCCAGTTATTTGCTAGGTTGGGTACGGGGGATGACATGATATTTATCTCCTATCACTTTAATTTCACCGTAATGTAAAGGAATTCGGCTACCATCACTCTCAATTCTATAACCAATTGGGCTGGCAAAGTAGAGTCCATATCGTTCGTGATTGCGAATAATGCCTGTGAATTCCCCATTTTCTATTATGGCTTGTGCCACCCTAATCATTGTAGCTTCATTGTTAAATACATGAGCAGAGCCCCCTCGCTGCAATAACCTTTGCATTTGTAGTGTATCTGGGAGATGCTTGGCAATGTGTCTATTATCTATAGTTAGTTCACGGTTAATACCACTCATTTAATCTGAAAATCTCAGTAATATTTTAATAAAAAACCCGGTTTATTGGAGAAACCGGGTTTTTTATTCAAGGCTAAAAACGACTAAACCTTCGCCTCATTCTTCACCAAATTACCCCAACCCAAATCCTTCAGCGCATTATTCCGGCGCAGCGGACGAGTCACCAACTCCAAAATATCCCGCGCATTTCCAAAGCCGTGAATCTGAGCAAAAGTAAACTCAACTGACCACTTAGTATTGATTCCGCGCGCTTCCAAAGGATTAGCGTGGGCCATACCCGTAATCACCAAGTCGATATTTTGCGCGTAAATCCGCTGTAGCTGATTGTAATTGTCCGGTTTTTCGACAATCCGAGGAGTAGGAACTCCCATCTCGTGACAAGTCTTTTCTAATAGCGCCAATTCGGCGGCTTGATAGCGCTTGTCCAGGTAAGGAATGCCGATTTCTGGGCAAGTCATGCCGCAGCGGATCAAGAATCGTGCTAAAGAAATCTCTAGCAAATTGTCGCCCATGAAGAAGACTGATTTGCCGCGAATTATTTGCAGGTAATCTTCCAAACCAGCCCAAATTTGCGCTTCCCGTTCGTCTAAACCTTTTGGTTCAATTCCTAACACTGAGCAAATCTTTTCAATCCAAGCGCGAGTTCCGTCAGGCCCGATCGGGAATGGAGCACCAATTAGCTTACACTTACGACGGCGCATCAACGTAGAAGCGGTACGGGACAAGAACGGATTCATGCCAGATACATAATAGCCTTCTTCCAAAACTGGCAACTCAGTGTAGCGCTTGGAAGGAAGCCAACCGGAAACTTTGATGCCTTGCTTCTTCAATTCTAAGGTTAGCTGAGTGACAACTGGGTCGGGCAAAGAACCGAAAAGTACCAGCGGCGTGTGCTTGACATATTCCGATTCATCTGCTGCAACTTCCTCTTTTTTCTTGCCGAAATTCAGCAGTTGAGAGATAGCATTGCGCTCTTGTTTCTGAGATTCCATCACCGGCGCTTTCTCAGGGCATTTAGCAGCCATTGCAGCTAAAACGGTATCTTCTCCTTGGGTAAAGGCGTAATCCAAGCCGTTAGCGCGAGCTGTGACGATGGGAATCCCTATTTCGGCTTCCAGCTTGGGTGCTAGCCCTTCCAAGTCCATTTTGATGATTTCGGTGGTGCAAGTGCCAATCCAGACAATTACACTGGGGTTACGATCGCGCTTAATTTGCAAACACAGCCGCTTCAACTCGTCATAGTCGTTCAACTGAGCGGAAATATCGCCCTCTTCTAATTCAGCCATCGCATAGCGGGGTTCGGCAAAAATCATCACGCCCATTGCATTTTGCAAGAAATAGCCGCAAGTCTTGGTACCGATGACTAAGAAAAAGCTATCTTCAATTTTTTGATAAAGCCAAGCTACGCAGCTAATCGGACAAAAAGTGTGATAATTGCCTGTTTCGCATTCAAAGTTTAAAGCTTCCGGTTCAGTAGTGGTAATAGCAGTCATATCTCAAATCTTCTCCCTTTAAATTGTTTTTCGTCTCGAACAGGGCACGGGCCGGAGCGAGGAAATACCTGTGTTTCGCGATCGCATCTCTTGCTGCGGACAGGAATAAGTTGTTTTTGGTCTCGATCGCACACAGGCGCACGGTCAAGAAAACATCTGTTTTGGGCGATCGCGCCACACAGCTAAAAATAATAGAAATACCTGATTTTGGCGTAATTGCTCTAAAAAAATAGATGCAGCTTGCCTCAATATTTCCGCAGCCACAGCATCCACAATTTGAGCTAATAAATTCTGCGGCGAGGGCTTATAATCCCTCACAGCAGGGATTTATTGTTTTTCAACTTTAGAGGCAAAAACTCTTTTTGCAGTTGTGAGTTTGAGTTAATTAAAAATTAACAACTCGTAACTCACAACTCACAAATAGAGCGGGAAACTTCAAGACTCGGAGAGAAGGAGGACGATCGCACCTTACTTAAAATCCGACAAAAAACCCGAAATTTCTTCATCATCATCATCGGAATCCAAATCGCCGAGACCTAGAGCATCTAAATCATCTTCATCGGGATCTCCGGTAGTTGCTTCTCCCAGATCGTCAAGTCCGAGATCGTCAAGATCATCGTCATCAGATACAGAGAAATCGTCAATACCATCTTCGTCCAAGTCGCCCAGATCCATGTCTAGGTCATCTGAGGTCGGTGCCCCAAACGGATCGGGTATTACTTCGGCGACAAAATCTGGATCTTCTTCTCCAAACGGATCAGATATCCCCGCTTCGAGGTCCCCAGAGGTCAAAGTCCCAAATTCTGAGGCTTCTTCTTCATCATCGTCATCGCCGAAGTCGAGACCGCCCAAAGCCGAGGCGTCTTCCTCATCATCGCCGAAGTCGAGACCGCCCAAAGCCGAGGCGTCTTCCTCATCGTCGTCGAGGTCGAGACCGCCCAAAGCGGAGGCGTCTTCCTCATCGTCGCCCATATCGAAGTCAGATACGGCGTCTTCCTCATCGTCCTCAAGGTCGAGACTGTCCAAAGCCGAGGCTTCTTCCTCGTCATCGCCGAGGTCGAAGTCGGAGACAGCTTCTTCCTCGTCATCACCGAGGTCGAAGTCGGAGACAGCTTCTTCCTCGTCATCGCCGAGGTCGAAGTCGGAGTCAGATTCTTCCTCAAACTGATCGAAGGATTCATCTTTGGAGCTCAGTGCATTAGCAGCAGCCGCCAGACCTGCGACTCCTGCGATTCCTGCGACTCCGGCTGCTGCTAATGCCACACCACCGAATTTATTAGATTTGGCCGTTTCGGGTGCAGCAGTTGCAGTTTGAGCTGCGGGTGCAGCAGTTGCAGTTTGAGCTGCGGGTGCAGCAGTTGCAGTTTGAGCTGCGGGTGCAGCAGTTGCAGTTGCAGTTTGAGCTGCGGGTGCAGCAGTTGCAGATTGGCCTGCCGTCTGTGGCACGGTATGTGAGGGCATACCCAGCGCCACGTCTGGGTCAAAATTGAGACCCAAGACATCGATCAGGCTGTCTGCATCCGGCTTGAGTCTTGAGAAGGGCAGCATTAATTGCTGGAGTTCCGGCTCCAGGGCAGCCGCAATTCCCAGGATGAGGTAAGAAACAGGCCTTTTCCCGCCGTCGGGTGTGGCGACCGTGTTGTCAGCCGTCATGTGCAGGAGCAGCCAAGATCGATTTGCCTGGTAGTAGTCCAACCACTTCTGTTTGAGGGCAACTGAAAAAGTATCAAAAAAAGCCATAACCTCTTTATCCTCATCCTGATCGCTAGACGTATTAAACCATCATCAGGTTTAGCTCATCTTCCTCTTTCTTGACCACAGGTTGAACTGGATTTAGATAAAAATCTGACAACAAGGAGAATAATTCGCGATCTGGGGTGTCATTTGGCACTACTCCTTCGGGCATTGCCAAGATTTGGTCGGCGATGTTGAGGTAGTAATCGCAGACGTAGTTGAGGGATGGGTCAGACTCTGCCATCTCAAATAAAGTTTTGCCTTTGACACGAGAAACGCGGATGTCTTCAATTAGTGGCAGCACTTCCAGCACCGGCATGGGTACTGTTTCTATGTACTTGTCAATCAAGTCACGGCTGGAGGTGCGGTTGCCGATTAAACCAGCGAGTCGCAAGGGGTGAGTGCGGGCTTTTTCGCGGACTGAGGCGGCAATGCGGTTGGCGGCAAATAGAGCGTCAAATCCGTTGTCGGTGACAATCATGCAGTAGTCGGCATAGTTCAAAGGGGCGGCAAAACCACCACACACTACGTCGCCTAGTACGTCGAAGAGGATGATGTCGTATTCCTCGAAGGCGTTGAGTTCTTTGAGCAGTTTGACGGTTTCGCCGACGACGTAGCCGCCGCAACCAGCTCCTGCGGGTGGGCCGCCTGCTTCTACGCAGTCAACGCCACCGTAGCCTTTGTAGATGACATCTTCTGGCCAAACGTCTTCGTAGTGATAGTCCTTTTCTTGAAGAGTGTCAATAATTGTGGGGATCAAGAAGCCGGTGAGCGTAAATGTGCTGTCGTGCTTTGGATCGCAACCGATTTGCAAAACTTTCTTGCCGCGCTTGGCTAGGGCAACAGAGATGTTGCAGCTTGTTGTTGATTTACCGATTCCACCTTTTCCGTAAACTGCGAGTTTCACTCTTTGTTCTCCTATAGGTTTCTATCAAAACTATCGGGGCTGGGGTTTCACGCTTTGATGGTGCGATCGACCAAATTCCATACTTTTACTGCATAGCCCAACTGCAATAAGCTTTCGGTCAATGTGGAAGTTTGCTTGGTTAGCTCGTTAAAAGCATTATTAGCTAACTTGCGAGGAAAAGAAAGGGGGCTTACAAATGAAAATGCTAGTAAATTTGCTTATTTTGCATCTTTGGGCATCTTAGCTGTTTTTTTGATTTACAAATCTATTTTTAGAATGTTTTTAGATTTTAAATTGATTTTAGAATACTTTCTTAATATAAAGAGGGACAAAAATAAAAAAAAATTAACTTCTCAAATAATCTCGGCTTTAGGGTTTGGGGCTTAGGATGCAGTCTAGTTGATGGCTGGTGCGACTCGCCTTGAATGAGCACACAGGCGCTGGTGGATGAGGCAAACGGGAGAATGAGTTCCGCTCACTCCACTCTGGGAGAGTAAAGTTATACCATTTGAGAGTTTAAATTTGAGATTTTAGATTGGGAAAGAGTGATTTTGCTGGGGTTTTGAGTTTTGTGTAAAAATTTGTGAATTTTTAGGAATTGGGGGGCGGGGGGAGATTGGGGGAGAGTGGGAGATTGGGAAAACCTTCCTTCTTTTTTCAACATTTGACTACTGACTGCTGGCTACTGACAAACTGACAATCGGAATCTCGATCGCAAACTCAGTCCCCAGTCCAACTTCCGAAATGCACTCGATCCGCCCCCCGTGCTTTTCCACAACTAAGTGGTAGGAAATAGACAGCCCCAGCCCAGTCCCCTTACCGACTGGTTTGGTAGTAAAAAACGGGTCAAATAATTGACGGCGAATCTCCTCGGGTATGCCCCGCCCATTGTCGGAAATGCGGATCGCCACAAAATCGCCAGCAACTTCAGTGCGAATGGTAATAGCGGGAAAAGTCAAGGGAGAATTAGCAATTGACGGCGGTGAGTTTTTGCTATTTTTCTTCGCCAATTCCCTGTGGTGGATTTCTTCATCCAAAGCATCAATCGCATTGCCGAGAATATTCATAAACACCTGATTGAGCTGACCGGCACAACACTCGATGCGGGGCAAATTGCCGTATTCTTTAATAATCTGAATAGCTGGATGTCCACCGTAAGGTTTGAGGCGGTGCTGCAAAATTAACAAAGTGCTATCGAGTCCCTCGTGAATGTCAACGAGCTTGATGTTAGATTGATCCGATCGCGAAAAATTACGCATCGACAAAACTATTTGGCGGATGCGTTCGGTTCCTACTTGCATGGAAGTCAGCATTTTAGATAAGTCTTCTACCAAAAAATCGATTTCCATTTCTGCTGCGGCTTCCCGAATTTCCGAGACTGGTTCGGGATAGTGCTTCTGGTAAAGCTCCAACAGCAGGCTCAATTCCTTGACGTAGTGGCTGGTGTGGGAAAGATTGCCGTAGATAAAATTAACTGGATTGTTAATTTCGTGAGCAATGCCGGCAATCATTTGTCCCAAAGAAGACATTTTTTCGGTTTGCACAAGTTGAGTTTGAGCTTGCTGCAACTTCCGCACAGTTTCCTCTAATTTCTGCGCTTGATTTTTCAAGCAAGTTTGCTTGAGGCGCAGCACTTCTTCGACTCTCTCGCGCTTGAAAATATCCCGTCTTAATAATTCATTTGATGCTAAAAGTTGAGCGGTGCGTTCTTCTACTTGTTTTTTTAAGTCGTCGTGGGCTTCGCGCAGGGCTTCTTGGGCACGCTGCCGCTCTAATATTTCTTGCTGTAAAAGTTGGTTGGTTTTTTGCAATTGGGCGGCTCTATCGTCCACGGCTTGCTGCAAAAGCTCGATCGTCCCGTACATTTCAGATTGGTTAAAAACTTGGGGCAAACTTGTCTCAGAAACAACGCCCAAAAGTTCTCCTCCAAGACCAACTACTACCAAGCGGCGGACGCAGTGGCGCTGCATTTCCTGGTGAGCTCGGAACAGGGAATCGGCGGGAGATATGCAAAATAAAGGCGCACTCATCGCCTCAGCCGCCGATATTTGGGAGAGGTTTAATTCGAGGGCGTGAAACTGCACGATGTCGCGCTCGGTGACAATGCCGATCGGCATTTGGTAATTTTCTCTTGGTACAAGAGCCCGCTGTGGATGCTGAATTTGCGACTCGACAATGACAACGCAACTAGCTTGATGCTTGACCATAAGCTGGGCTAAATCGAGGGCTGAGGCAGTTTTTGGGGCCGAAATGACTTTGTTCGTCATCACATCTGCCGCACAGCGCAAATTGGTGAGCAAGTTAACCGGTTGTAGGGCTTCGTGAATGGCTTCGCGGGTGATGATGCCGATTAGTCGCCAGTCTTCGTCCACTACGGGCAAATGCCGGATCGAGTGCTGGCGCAAGGTGAACATAGCTGTGAAAATATCTTGAGACTCGGATTGTTTGAGGATAATGGGCGATCGAGTCATTACGTCAGCAATTGTCAGTCCTACCGTACAGTTTACGACGGTAGTTAGTTTAACGATATCTCGTTCTGTAAAAATGCCGATCGGGCGACGATCTTCCACGACTAAGACGCAACTGTGCTTAACCGGGCCCGGAAGAGCGTTTGGTTTTTCGCCCCCAAGCTGACAGGAAACGCGCATCGGGTTCATGAGAGCCAACACTTCGGCGATCGGGGTTTCTGGAGCCACTGTGAGGGGGTGGCGATCGATCGCCCGATCGAAAGGTGACGAGTAAATCGGCGGGCTATTGAGCTCTCGGGCGGGTTCTGATGGTGGAATTGCTAGCTGTGGGACTGAATTTAGAAAATGATGTAATGGTTCTTGTAGCATGGTTGATTATTAATTTTGCTTAATGAATTGTTACAATTCGGCGGACACGGGTTGGCAGACTTAGCATTAGTTAAGAGGTGAGAGATGCTCGATCGCCTAAAATCTGATTGCTACAAAACCCCTATTTAATTTTTTATTGTTTAAATGCTATGTCCTGGACTCCCTTAAGCCATCGAATTCATCATTTGCCGCTGATTCTGGCTGGCCCGATTTTACGCCGGACTGAAAGTCGGGCTGTGACAGTTTGGCTGGCTCTGAAAGCACCGCGCCAAGTCGAACTCAATGTTTTCTCGACTGAGGGCGGAACTGGCGAAATTGTCGATCAACCGTTACTCCAAGGTGAGAGTTCTACTGTGCAACTAGGCAAATACCTGCACGTAGTGGCCGTGACTGCAACGCCGATCGGCAGCAATTGCTTGACATCGGGGCAAATATATGCTTATGATATCGAGTTTGCCGAACCGGGAGTTTCAGGACTCGAAAATGAGAGAGACAATCTCATTTCTGGTCTGTGGCCGATCGCCCCTGATTTGTCGCTTTTGGGGGCACAGACAATCAGTTATTTCGCTCACCAGTTGCCGACTTTTGCGCTACCGCCGAACGATTTAAACTATTTGCGGATTGTTCACGGTTCTTGTCGCAAGCCCCACGGAGGCGGACGAGATGCGCTTCCAATCTTGGATAGTTCGATCGAGCAGTTTGCAGGTATGGCAAATTTCAGGCCCCACCAATTATTTCTAACGGGCGACCAAATTTACGGCGATGATGTAGCCGATCCGATGCTGTGGGCTTTGACAGATGCTGGCGATACACTCTTGGGCTGGGAAGAGAATTTGCCCCTGATGGATGAAGCCCAAATTAAAAAGAATTTGTGTACCAGTATACCTGAAAATCTGGCAAACGGAAAGATAATTCCCGAAACCAGGGAAAATTCTAGTGAATCGCAAATTCATAAGCAGGCTGATGCTGAGTATCTGTACAAAAAACCTGTTCAGCTAAAACCTGGGAATCGCAGCGATTTAGCTAGAGATTTTGGCGGCTTGACGGCGATGTTGGTGAATAAACCCGACAATGCGAAAAGTCACTTGTTTAGTCTGGGCGAATATTATGCGATGTATTTGTTAGTTTGGTCGCCTGTGCTTTGGTGCGATCGTTTTCCGAAAGGTAAGGATGTTTGTGAAAATGCCAAGCGGGCAAAAGTCTGGGATCGAGAAGCTTTTGAACTGCAAAGTTTTTCTCGCAATCTGTGGAGAGTCAGAAGGGCGATCGCGAATATTTCTACTTATACCATTTGCGACGACCACGATGTTAGCGATGATTGGTATTTGAATCGAGAATGGTGTTACCGGGTGTTGGGTAAGCCACTGGGGCGGCGGGTGGTGCAGAATGCTTTGCTGGCTTATGCTGTGTTTCAGGCTTGGGGAAACACGCCGGCACAGTTTAATGCTGGAAAAGTGGGAAATAAGTTATTAGCAAGTGCCCAAAAATGGTCTGAGTCGGCTGGTACTGATAATTTAGCTGGGCAAAAAGTGGCTCAATATTTGGGAATTCCGGGAATCGATCTTGAGACTGGTTTGCCGAAGTTTAAATTAGATGAAGATGTTTTAATTTTGGATCGGGATGAGGAGGTTTTGAATTGGCATTTTACGATTAGAAGTTTTAAGCATGAGGTGATTGTGCTGGATACGCGGACTTGGCGGGGCTATCCGACTGAAAGTGCGATCGATCCACCGATGCTTTTGACTCACAAAGGTTTTGAAGAGCAAATTCAGCAGCCTTTGAAGGAGACTGAATCGTTGAATGCAACTGGGGAGTTTGCGATTGAGGCGACGCTGGTTGTTGTACCGACTAATTTGGTGGGTTTGTGGATTATTGATGCTGTTCAGAAATTGGATGTGGAACAGGGGAAGGTGTTTAATAGTGATGCGGGGGATGCTTGGAATTTTCATGAGTTGGCTTTTGTGAAGTTGTTGGCGGAGTTTTTTAAGCAGCGCACGAGGGTGATTGTGTTGACGGGGGATATTCATTATGCTGCTGCTGTGCGGTTGAGTTATTGGTGCGATCGTCATTTTGGGGATTCTCCGACAGAGATTAACAGGCGGGAGGCTTATTCCACAGAGGAGGGGAAAGAGGGGGTTTTGGGTTTGAATGCGGCGAATTATCAATCAAGTTGTCAGTATTCTGTGTTGGCGCAGTTGACTGCTAGTGCTTTGATTAATGAGGAGTGGAAAACGCATTTGATTCATACTAAGATTAAATCGCTGCTTCCCGAACGCAGACACGAACGTTTGGGGTGGAATGAACCGCTGGAATTAGTTAAAATTTCGAGGACTAACAGAAAAAGGGCGATCGCTGCGGCTGTTAAAAATAAACAGTCTTTGCCTGATTGGGGCTATCGGATTGATTGGATGAAACGACAAAAAGCTCGCGTGTTTTTGCCGCATATAATTGAGGGTATGTCAAGTCAAACTGCTAAGAATCAGCGGCTGTCGTTGGTGCAGAGGTTGTGGCAGATTGTATCGCTGTTGTGGCGCAATCGCTGGCTGCAAGAGGGTACTGAGATTGTGGGATATAGTAATATTGCGATCGTCAGTTTTCAGTGGCCTGCTGATGCTGATGGGGAGAAGGCAGTGATTCAAAGTGTTTATTGGCGGCCGCTTTGGGCACCGGATAGTGTGGTTTACAGTCAGTATTTTGTGTCGCTGGGATTGGATGAGGATGATTAGATTTCCGGCGGTTGGAAACCGCCGACAATTTTCATGGTAAGATAGAATCTATACACAACCTTACTTATTAACTCTGGATCTCAAAAATTTTATGCAGGTTAGTAGGCGGTGGACAGTTAGCGATCGCTACGGCAACAATATTTATTTAAGCGATGAACGCTGGGAACACATCATCGATCCTGACAATCATTCTGAAATGGAAGATTGTGAAGAAGACCTCAAGCAAACAATCCGATCCGGTCGTCGCACCCAAGATTCATTAAATCTACAAAAGTACCGCTACAACAAGGGATTTGAGGATTTATTTGATGACAATACCCATATTGTTGCTATTGTTCTCTGTCGATTCATTGAAGGTAAAGACGGTCAACCAATTTTCAACAACTATATTGTTACAGCCTATCAAAAAGTAATGGGTTAATTATATGAGTCAGTCAAATATCAAATATGATGAAATCAGCGATACACTCACAGTTTCTTTTGAGGCTGGGGTGGCTGCTACAGGAATAGAATTGACGGAGCATATTCTGTTACGATTGAGCAAGCATGAACGAAAAGCAATAAGTCTTGTGATTTTGGAATACTCTGTGTTAGCCCAAAAAACTGAGATGGGAAATAGAAGCTTTTCGATAGCATCTGGATTATCGCAGTTATCCAATGAATTGCGAGAAATTGTGTTTGATATTTTGTTGCAAAAACCTGTTTGTGATTTTTTACATCTTTCTGCTTATACAATATCTTTGATTGAAACAATTCCGATTATTTCTGTGCAACCAATTCCGGTGGCGATGAGTTGAATATTGAACCGGGCGGTTTCAACCGCCGAGGATTTCAAATTCGATCGCACATTTCTCTCAAACCCGATCGCCCATCAATCCAAAAACCCCGGCGGTTGAAACCGCGTCTACACAGACAAAACCCACTCCAAGCGGGTTGAAGATTTCACCCGATGATTTTCCAATCTCCGAATACCCTCTTTGTCCGCGGAGGGGGACATCGTTTGACAAGACGCGGTTTCTAACCGCCGGGTTTCTAAAATCGGTTGAATTTGACAAAATTTAATATTTATACTAAAATTGCGGGAGATATATAGCAATTAAAGCTCAGCTATAAATGTATGGAAGCTGTAATTGAAAGCATTGTAGATAAGCTGCGTTATTTAGCTAAACCGCAGCTAGAAGTTGTTCTTAATTTTGTTGATTTTCTAACTTGGAAGTCAACGTCAGGTCTGTTATCAACAGTAAGTGATTCTGATGCAGAAATCGGCGATCGCGAGTTTGAAATACTTTTAGATGAATTGGCTGATGATTCCATTAAAAACATGGGAGGCAATGTTCCCATGCTATCAGATTTTGCCATAAGTCGTACAGGTATCTATGAGGATCATCCATAGCAATGTTATGCCTTGTAGATACGAATATTCTGCTCAGGTTTGCCGATCGCTCTCATTCTTTATATCCTGTAATCTTAGTAATTATATATTCTTTGTTGAATCAGTTGGTTATAGAGTTGACCCGGATGGTAGCCATCTTTCACTTTATTATGGAGAGATAAAAATTGATGCTGAAAACCGATACCACGCTACCCCTAGAAGCCGATTTAGTCAAGAATAACTGGGAGTTTACAGAGGTATGGATCGATCCAAATCTTTCACCTCCTTATCTGCTTTTGTTACTCAGTGATGCTGAGGGAAATTGTCGGATATACGATCCGGCTGAGGCTTATAAAGTTGTGTTTTCTAGTCAGAGTTATGATGAGGCACAGTATTGGCTTTTGGAGGATGACTATGAACCTATGGAAGGGCGGCTGAGAGTGTCAGAGTTAGTTTAAATAAGTGATGGTGAAAAGCCGATCGCCCATCAACCCAAAAATGCGATCACCCATCCCCAAAAACCAAAAACCCCGGCGGTTGAAACCGCGTCTACACAGACAAAACCCGCCTGCGCGGGTTGAAGATTTCACCCGATGATTTTGAATCTCCGAATA
>ENA-OFCE01001186-OFCE01001186.1-metagenomes-genome-assembly--contig:-NODE-1186-length-14052-cov-2.372723_pt1 | contig 14052 bp, 12 predicted proteins | sample MGYA00153388_OFCE01 | MGnify analysis MGYA00153388
ATCGCCATTTGCACCGCTAGTTTTTGCACCAAATCAATTTCAAAGGCTTGCCACTGGCGAACAGCACCACAGTGATGCACGGCTAGAACGCCCCAAAGCTCGTCACCCTGAGCCAGAGGCACGACTAGCTTGGCTTTCACCTGAATCTGCTGCATAAAAGCCAGATAGTCGGGGGGCAAATTTTGCTGAGCAATATCATTCACAACATAGGTTTGCCCCTGTTCATAACGGGCGTTGTCATTTCGATACCAGATTTGATGCGCGTCGCACGTCTTGCTGAGTGCACATTCGGGGGCTACTGAAGCGGCGACCAAAACCCCGTGCTGGGCATCAAAGCGGTACACCAAGACGCGATCGGTCTGCAAAAACTGCCGAATTTCATCTACAGTGCGATGCAAAATTTCTTCTAAATCCAAGGATTGGCGAATTCGGAGGGCGATCGCCCCTAGCAGATGATCGCGATCGGCTTGCTGCTGCAATTGTTGCTCTGCCTGTTTGCGCTCGGTAATATCAGAAACGCTTCCTTCGTAGTAAACAACTTCTCCGGTTGCGCTATACACACAGTGAGTATTTTCTGAAATCCAAATAATGCGGGAATCGCGGCGATAGACCTGTGACTCAAGCTCAGAAACCGATCCTTGCTGATGCATGATCTCTAGGAACGCAGCCCGTCGATTGGGATCAACATACAGTTGATGCTCAATAGTCGTTAAGTGGGCAATCAACTCCTCTGGTGACGCATACCCATAAAGATTGGCAAGAGCATGGTTAGCACTGAGATAACGCCCATCCGGTGAAGTTTGAAAAATTCCTTCAGTGGCATTTTCAAAAATGCTGCGATATTTGGCTTGAGAATGCAGAATAACAGCCTGATGAGCAAGTGCAGATTGGGCTTGCTTGCGCTCGGTGATGTCTACCGAAATACAAACAAAGCCGATCGGGCGATCGCGATCGTCTCGCAGCACGGTATTTTTCACCTCAGCCCAAAACTGAGAGCCATCTTTGCGGTGAAGAATTAGCTCCCCTTCCCACAATTCTGACTTAAACACCTGACTGACCATTTGGCGGGCGATCGCTTGTCCCTTTGCCTGATCCTGCATGGGCTTTAACACAGCAAGAATCTCTTTTCCCATCACTTCTGCTGCCTGCCATTGATAAAGCTTTTCAGCATAAAAGTTCCAATGGGTAATGGAGCCTTGCAAATCGGTTGCAATAATTGCATTGCAAACTTGCTTGAGCAGAGAAGCTTGAAAGCTAAGCTGATCAAATTGCGCTTGCTGAATCGTTCTTAAATGTGCCTGAAGGTAATAACGCTCAGCTTCCGCAGACAAAAGTATGTGCTGCAATTGATCAAATGCAGCATCATCGCGGCAATATTGGCGTAGGTCGAGAATGGAACTCAGCCCCCTATCCTTTTCATCAAAGTTTTCGATGTTTTCACAGCTTTTCACAATGCAAAATTAATTTTATGTTGAATCTAGGGATGAAATTGGTAGGGGCAATTTATTGGGGTTGCCCTTAAGTTTCTTAGGGCAGGCATAAAACCTCTACCGCTACAGCCAGAAATCTACTTACATCTAAGTTAGCAACGCCGTTCACTTTAAGGGTGCCCAAAGCTACGCCGATCTTAAAGAGAACCTGCTGAATATTTGTTTGAGAGAAAACACTGAGAGTATGACATTTTAAAACAAAATTGATTTATTCCTATGCCCCAAGTTTCTTTCGATGAATTGACGACCCAAGTTTCCTTCGGTTCGCATTTAGCTAGTTTTCCCACAGATACGGTGCCAGCTTTGGCGGCTCATCCTCAGCAGGCAGCGCTAATTTTTACTGCAAAACAGCGCAGTTTTGATAAACCACTGATTTTAATGGCGGCGACTGTGACGGATATTTGGGATTATGTAGAAGGAACTGAAGCAGAGCGCTATCAGTGGGAATTGGTTGTCAATCAGCATCTTCCAGGGGCGTTGACATTGGTGCTACCTGCTAGCGATCGCGTACCCGCTATCATGAAGTCTCAGAACCCTTCAACGATTGGCATTCGTGTCCCTAATCATGCGATCGCCCAGGCAATTTTGGCTAAAACTGGTGCCCTCGCGACCACTAGCGCCAATCTTTCTGGGCAGCCACCGCTGCAAATAATGACCGACATCGAAGCCCAATTTCCGAAAGTTCTAACCCTGTCACCCGATGCGATTCAGCAGATTGCAGGAATGCCGCCGCCTATTGTCTCAGGCATTCCATCTTCAGGCATTCCATCTTCGGGGATTCCATCGACCGTTATTCGCTGGCATGGCACTGGCTGGGAGATTTTGCGACAGGGAGCTATTGACTTGCATGGCAGGAGCTACAAAGATTAGGACGTGACAACTCCCGCCGCTAACCGCAGAGCGGTGTAACGGGGGCATCCAACCTCACGATTGAAAATTGCTGCTTCATCGGACGAGTGTTCTCGTATCCTCCACAGCCAGCAAACGCTAGTCCAAGCGTCCGTTGTCCTCGATTCAAAATGTTGATGCCACTGTTTACATCTCGGTCAATCACCAACCCGCAGTTAGGGCAGCTATGAACACGGTCTTTCAGGGTTTTCTTAACCCTTTCACCACACCTCGAACACTCAATGCTAGTGCCTCTAGGGTCGGTTTCCTGTGCCCACTTGCCGCGTTTAACCGCTACTGCTTGCAGGATATTCAGGAATGCGCCCCAAGCGGCATCCAAGATCGACTTAGCCAGTCGAGTTCTGGCAAGTCCTTTGATGTTCAAGTTCTCAAACGCTATCAGGTCATACGTGGCGCACAGCCAATGCGCCACTTGATAGTGAAACTCTTTACGCTGACGGGCTATATGCAAATGCAACCTAGCAACCTGGTTAGCTTGTTTCTGGTAGTTCGCCGAGCCTTTTTGCTTTCGTGCCAGTTGTTTTTGTTGCCGAGCAAGCTGTTTCTGAGACTTGCGGTAGAACTGCGGAATCTGAACAGCTTGACCGTCCGATGTCGCTAAAAACTTCTCTAACCCAACATCTATGCCCACCACTGATTTGATCTTATCGACAGGCAGCAGTTCAGGAACCGTGCCATCTTCTAGCGACAGACTGACATACCAACCATCTGCTTTATGCAGAATCGTGGCTTGCTTCAAATCGAAGCCATCGGGGATTGAGCGATGCCATATCACTTCAATCTCACCAATCTTGGAAAGCTTGAGACTGTTTCCGGCTAAATGCGCCCCGGCTTTGGGGCAATTCACTCGCGGGAAGGTGAATGAGCAGGTATCGCCCCGCTTCTTGAAGCGAGGTTTACCGCCTCGTTTGCCGTTCTTGTCAGGCACAAACCACCGTTTCCAGGCTTTGTCCAGTCGCATCAAGTTCTGTTGCTGGCAATCTGCATAGATGTCTTTGTATTCGGGAAATCGCTGTTTCGTTTGGCGCAACTCCGATGCTTGCAAGTAGTAATTCACTTTCTCAGGAATCTCACCTATCGGCTCCCGGGCAATACTGCAACGGTCGATTGGGCATCGGGTTCGAGTTAACCAATCAAGCCGTTGACCGAGCGCATAGTTCCAGTGACGACGCAACAACTCAGACCAGAGCGCCATGAGTGCCGCCTGTTCTGAAGTGGGGTTGAGTTTGTACTGATAGGTGAGTAGCATAGAGTCAATATAGCATTTAGCGCCATGACTCTAAAGAAAGGCTACAGAAACGTTTACGACCTAAATATTCATTTAGTGCTTGTCACCAAGTACCGAAAAAAAATCATTCACCGTCTTATGCTCACCCGCCTACAAGAAATTCTGACTGCGACCTGTCAAAAGTGGCGAAGTGAACTTACCGATTTCAACGGTGAAGAGAATCACGTTCATCTGTTGATTAGCTATCCCCCTGATGTGGAGGTGAGTAAGCTGGTTAATAACCTCAAAACGGTTTCGAGTCGATTAATTCGTAAGGAGTTTGAAAGTGAAGTTAACGCAGCCTATAAAAAAGCAGTGTTTTGGAGCGGGGCGTATTTTGTCGCTTCGTGTGGTGGCGTTACCGTCGAGCAACTTAAAGCTTACGTGGAGCAGCAACACTCTCCTGTTGATTGAACAGGCATCGAACCTGTTCATACGCCTTTGGCGGAGCGAAGCTCTACAACGCTCCTATCCCCCTCACCGCCAATCGGAGTACCGATGTGGCGGGAGTACCCCGGAGAACTAGATGGGCGTAGACACTGCAAGCCCTTTCATACCTGCCCCCTTATTCCCTGTCCCCTGTCCCCGGCTACAGCAGGCTGTAACGAGAGAAAATTTGATGAATTTAGGATGGCTAACGATTGGTTTTTTGGGTGGGTTGATAGTGGGCTGGCAAATCCGCCGTCCGTCTTTATCTCCGCCTAACTCAGAAACGACCTTATCCACTGACCTGAGTAATCAAAACGTATCCTTTATTCAAGAAGATACTGATCAAGAAGATACTCAGTCGCTGCAATTACTCCAACTGGCATATCACATGGCGGCAGAGATGAGCCGCTTAAAGGGAGGTTTTTTGGCGCGAACTTCGCATGAATTGCGATCGCCCATGAGCGGGTTGATTGGGATGCAACAGTTGATTTTGGCAGACTTGTGCGATAGTCCAGAAGAAGAACGAGACTTTATTACCCAGGCAAATGAAGCGGCATTACGCATGGTAAAGGTGCTAGATGATGTGATTGATGTTGCCAAAGTGGAACATGGCACCAGCGAACTCGCTATTCAACCGACGCAACTCAATATGCTGCTGCTCAATCTATATACTGCGACCTATTTACAAGCGCAAAATCGCAACTTGCAGCTATATATTCCGGCGGTGAATGAAGCGCTTTATGTGATGGCTGATCCTCGTCGGTTGCAGCAGGCGTTGATTCATTTGGTGGATGGCGCGATCGCAAATTTAGAGGATGGCAGCATTACCGTGTTGCTGGGTGCAGTGGATTCAACCTCGATCCAGCTTTGGATTGACCAGCCGCTACCAGCCGATGTGTGGAATCAACCGCTAGAATTTCTTCCGTCTGCGATCGTGCCGCTGGAGTTGGTCTTGGAAAATACCTTAGATAAAGCCGCGATCGTGCAGCAGGCGAATACGCCATTTCCCTCGCTTAGCTTTATCCGATTGTTAACTCAAAAACTATTGGTTTCAATGGGTGGAAACTTGGAGATTCTTTCTTGGCAAGACTCAGTGTCGCTGAATCAAACCCGAATTCAATGCACGATTCCTTTGGTGATTACATAGACAAATTTGCATAGACAAATAAAAACGGGGATGATGTGCATCATCCCCGTTGGTCTACTTACTGAGAGTTTCGAGATTACATCACTGGAATGTACTGCTCTTTCTCAGGTATATCTGTATACTCAGCCACGATTTGCCGGAACTCGTCGCCATCAATGGTTTCTTTTTCGATTAATAAATCCACTAAGCGATCGACCACCACGCGATTTTCTCGCACAATCCGACGAGCATCGTTATAGCAATGCTCCACAATCGAGCGCACCTGAGCGTCAATCCGAGACGAAATTTCTTCGGAATATTCTGATCTCGTCATCAAATCTCGACCCAAAAACACCTCGCCAGACTGGCTTTCGAGCGAAAGAGGACCCAAATCAGACATGCCATAACGGGTAACCATTTGGCGCGCCATGGAGCTAACCTGCTGCAAATCGTTACCTGCGCCTGTAGTCACTTCGGCATCGCCAAACACCACTTCCTCGGCTGCACGACCGCCCAAAGCTCCGGTGATGCGCGCCAAAATTTGCGATCGCGAAATCAAGCTTTAGAGTGACTTTTTGCACTGGATCATGTCCTTTCACCAGAGTGCCAATGATTGCGTGACCAATTTCGTGGTAGCCAATTAGCCGCTTGCTCTTGCCATCGGTTAGTGGAGTGCCTTCCATGCCTGCAACCACGCGATCGACGGCAGCATCAATCTCCGACATGGTGACGGCATCTTTACGCCGACGAGCGGTGAGGATAGCGGCTTCATTCAACAGGTTTGCCAAATCAGCCCCAGAGAAACCCGGAGTGCGACGGGCGATCGCATCCAAAGAAACCTCATCTGCTATTTTCTTGTCACGCGCGTGAACTTTCAGCACCTCCAACCGTCCCTTAATATCGGGCACGTCTACCTCAATTTGGCGGTCAAACCGACCCGGACGCAGCAACGCCGAATCGAGGACATCCGGGCGGTTGGTTGCCGCGATGATGATCACCCCGGTGTTGCCTTCAAACCCATCCATTTCGGTCAGCAACTGGTTGAGGGTTTGCTCCCGTTCATCGTTGCCGCCGCCAATGCCTGCGCCGCGCTGCCGACCGACTGCATCAATTTCATCAATAAACACGATGCAAGGAGCGTTCTCTTTTGCTTTCTTAAACAAATCACGCACACGAGAAGCACCCACGCCCACAAACATTTCCACAAACTCTGAGCCAGAGATGCTGAAGAATGGAACTCCCGCTTCACCCGCGATCGCTTTGGCAAGTAGCGTTTTACCCGTTCCAGGAGGACCCACTAGCAACACGCCCTTAGGAATCTTTGCGCCTACTGCGGTGAAACGCTCTGGCTTTTTAAGGAATGTAACGACCTCTTGCAGTTCTTCTTTCGCTTCTTCAATGCCAGCCACATCATCAAACATGACTCCCGTTTTAGCGTCCATTTGAAAACGAGCCTTCGACTTACCAAAGCTCATTGCCTGCCCTGGACCACCGGGCACATTGCCTGAGCGACGAAATAAGAAAAACAAGCCCCCAATCAACAGCACTGGGAAAATTAGATTGCCCAACAAGCTCCAAACGGCAGTGCCGTCATTACCAGCAGGATGAACATCCAGATTAATGTTTTCTTTTCTTAAGCGGGAAATTAATTCGGGCGAGTTACCAGGCAAATCGACCCGTAGCCGTTGAATGCGGTTATCTAGTTCAGAATCTACCGCTTCCACGATCGCCGTGCGACCTTCATCATATAAGTCAACGCTCACAACCCGTGATGCATCCAAGTATTCCAGAAAACGTCCGTAGGTCATCCGGGTACTTGCTGCATTCTTGCTGTTGACGCTTGCAGTGGGACTAGCAAACGAACTCTGCCACAAGAAAAATCCAATTACTAAAGCTGGCAATGCCCACAGTAGAGCCGTTCTCCAAGAAAATTTCATAAATCGCGCCCTTTAACTACAGCCGTAACTAACCGCCACCCATAACAGCACATCTATGCCTGATCAACACGACAGCACCTAATGCCTTCAACTCACTCTACTATTGTCAGCAATATCTATTACTAGAATCGCTTAATCAACAAACAGCAGAGGAGTTTGTTACCGTTTAACTCGAATTGTTAACTAAATTTAACCTATTTTTCATCAAAGCAGCAATCGATTCTTACTTGTTTAGGGCGATCGCTTTCCTGCTTTTTGCGGCTCATGCTGCATTCTAGACCGTTTGCCATTTTGGAGTTTCAATCACATTAGCTCCAGTTTCTCAGAAAGCATGACACTGCCGCTATTCTTTGTGGTAGTGGGGATGAGATTTGTAGTGGCAATCCCTTGTGGTTGCCCTCAATTCCCATTAGTGTATGGACAAGACCTACCCCTACAGTCAAATCATACTTGCATTCAGCAACGCCCAATTCCTTTACTGATTCGACTGGTGCAGTAATCTTCTTGCTTTTAAACTGCTTTTTTTACTCTCAATTCGGACGCAAAGCAGAGGCTCTATACGGTCGGGGTGCAACGAGGTTGTTAGCCTACAGAGGCTCCTCAGCTTTAATTGTATGCCTTCAAAAACTCCTCCCTTGAAACACCAACCTGTGTACAAATTGCTCCGAGCGTTCCACTTTTAATATCCGAGTGATTCGGCATAACCAAAGGTGTAATTGTCCCGTCTTCATTTTCGCGTTGCATGACATATGCTCTCGTTGCCGAACAATCTCAAAACCCAATAGCTCAAACGCTCTGATAACGCGCTTCTTGGGTGCATCAACTGGGAACTTTGGCATTAAACTGCAACCCCTGCCTCAGCGATGAAAACCTCAACCGAGGGAATATCCTCTAGCGTTTCCTTGCCAAACACTTCGACATAGCAAGCGATCGCAGATTTCACATCTGATAAAGCCTCTTCGTAAGTGTTGCCCTGACCAACAATTGCACCCATAACACCAATAGGATAAGCAACGTAGCCATCCAAATGCTTTTCAATAATAATTTTGAAATGTCTCATAGGTGGCTCACTGTTGACAGGAGAGAAATTCATTTATGTTAAAAGGTGACTTGGGCGGGATTCATTACTCTCATCCTGAGACACCTCAGCATAGTACCCGTAACTGGTCACTAACTCCGGGCTGAAGCCACGGAGCTTGTCCGAACCAATTTGGACAACGTAAGTAGCGACTAGCTCATTGAGACTCAACTTGGCACAGACTTCTGAATACTTCCCTAGTTCGGATTCACTCTAAGCCTGATTGGTTCAGGCGTTGGGTTAAGCCAAGACATCCTAGTTGAGTTGAGCGAAGGGACTTAAACAGCAATGGGTTATACCAAAATGCGAATTCCAGTTGTTGATTCAAATCACGAACCACTCATGCCTACCACGTCAGCACGAGCCAGAAAATGGCTGGATTCTGGCAAAGCGGTAAAGCGCTGGTCAGATTGCGGTCAGTTCTATGTGCAGTTGACGGTTGAGCCGTCAGGCTATGCCGTTCAGGCTATTGTCATCGGGATTGACCCTGGTAAGAAATATTCAGGAATCGGCGTTCAGTCTGCCAAGTTTACCCTGTATACCGCTCACTTGATTCTCCCGTTTCAAACGGTCAGAGACAGGATGGATGCACGGCGTTTAATGCGACGCTCTAGACGAGGGCGCAGAATCAACCGCACGGTTGCATTCAATCAACGCGCTCATCGTCAGAAACGGTTTGCCAACCGTCGTCAAGGCAAACTTGCCCCCTCGATTCGTGCCAATCGCCAGCTAGAACTGCGAATCATGTCGGAACTATGCAAGCTCTACCCCGTTGCAGAAATTCGATACGAATATGTTCGAGCGGATGTTGATCTTACTTCGGGTCGCAAAAAAGCCAGAAGCGGTAAAGGGTTTAGCGCGGTGATGGTGGGTCAAAAGTGGATGCTGAAACAGCTAGAAGCGTTTGCACCCGTGATCACGATTTACGGTTATCAAACCTCTGTCACTCGCAAGCATCTTGGACTGACCAAGAACAAAGCGGATAAGTCTAAAGCTGAGTTCAATACTCATGCAGTAGACGGCGTTGCCATTGCTGCTAGTCACTTTGTCGAATATCGGCAATATCACAAAGCAGGCGAGGACGGGGCTGACTGGTTCGGCTCTGTGTCCATCACGCCTGCACCGTTCTTTGTGATTCGCAGACCTCCTTATAGTCGTCGCCAACTCCACCTGATGGTTCCAGCTAAAGGTGGGGTGAGGCGTAAGTATGGAGGCTCTACGACTCGTCACGGAGTTCGTAAAGGTGATTTGGTCAATTCTCCAAAAGGGATTGGCTACGTCAGTGGCGACACTGAAAAACAAATATCTGTCAGCGAAGCTAACTGGAAACGGTTAGGACAGATAGCCTCTAGCAAGGTGCAATTGATCCGACGCTCAAACGGATTGATTGTCGCTTGATAGATCTTGTAAAGCCGTCCTCCGCTTCGCTAAAGGACGGGGTTTCTACCCACATTTTCCGATGATTGATACCCGATTTATTGATAGACAATGAAGCCCGCGATCGCATCTAACAATGCCTCTGGTTCATCGACTCGAATGCTGTGCCCACTGTTTTCAAAAATTCGCAGATCCGCGTTGGGAATGAGTTGGGCGATCTCTTCTGAAAATTCGGGGGGACAGATCCAGTCGTGTCGTCCCGCAATCACCAGCGTTGGAGCGGTGATCCGATGCAGTTGGCTGCGGATATCGTAGGTTCGCAACCAGCCGCCAAATGCCACATTGATCGCATCGGCAGAGAGAATGGCGCGGTGTCCGTTGGGTTGAGCCACGGCTGGGTTATAGGTAATGGAATAGAGGGGTGCCATGATGCGGAAATACTCTTGCAGATGGGCTGCATCCCGAAAGGTGCCGTTCCACAAATGCTGGGCGATCGCCTGTTGTGATGCCGTCCCGTGCTTCGCTAGAGTCGCCTGCGCCCGCTCTAAAAACCGCGAATCTGCCACAGTCACGATCGCCATCAGATGCGACACGTTTGCTGGATAGCGACTGGCATAGGTCATCGCCACCATGCCACCATAGGATGCGCCAATCACGACAATTTTGCCCAATCCCAAGTGCTGGCGCAGCGCTTCCATGTCTTCCACGTTGTTGTCGAGCGTGTAGGTTGCTGGGTTGCCACGCTGCGATCGCCCTTGCCCGCGATGATCAAAATACACCAGTTGCATTTTTTGGCTCAGCGGCGTGAAAGTGGGCTTAAACGAAGTGTGATCGGCTCCCGGTCCGCCATGCACCACAAAGGCGATCGGCTTTTCCCTCATGCGATTTCCATCGGGCACCAGTCCTGCCCCTTCCACATCAAAATAAATTTCTGTATTCCGAATCTTTGCCCGCATTGATATCCCGCTTTTCTGCTTTATCCTTTTTATAAGGACTTTTTGCTAAGATAAGCCCTAACCGATGGGTTTGCATTTCCCTATGCATCGCCATTTATCCCAGTCTAGTTTCTATAAAATTGCTTTATCACTGCCCAAGATAAGGCTCTTTTCACCAACTTTGCACATTCTGTTGTGTCTAATTGAATGTATCTAATTGAATATATCTAATTGAACTTAGCCCCAGTTCTTCCTAGAATCTATGAATTCAACTTCAGAAACGTCTTTATATGAGTTGACATTGCAAGGTGAGTTTCCACCGCCTGCACTTCAAGTTAGTCCTACTTCGTTTAAATCTATTAGTGATTCTCTAATCAATTTATTAATCGAGCAAAAAATTCCAGCCTTGGTATGGGCAAAACTTCCGACAGGCGAGACATGGCACACAGCACTTGAGCAGTATGCCCGTTTAGAAGGAATTTCTAAAACAATTTACAGTTTTGCCCATCGGCGAGAAGAGCTTAAACAGGTCAAATTTTCCCATTCAGATGTTCCAAGCCATACTCAGCCTAGCTTGTCGCCTGATATTTCAGGGATGAATGATGTTGCTGAGCGGGTAAACATTACGCCAATTTTTACAGTGCAGTTGGCTCTGGAAAATGCGTTGCGGCGGGAATATTTTTTAATCATCTGGTCAGCACCATTGACCACTGCGCTGTTTGCCCGTCGTCCTCAGTCTGTGCAATCCCCCAAAATTGCTGATCTTGCCGCTTTAGATACGATGAGTAGCTACGGGCAGGTTTCTCAGTTGCTAGAAAGCGCTGGCGATCGCAAACAGATGCTCTTGGCGCGATGCTCATGGGATGCAGCCTTGATTGAACGTGCCTTGCACAGACTTGAGCAGACACTTGCTTGCCTAATGTCTGGCAAACTAGCGCTGCACTCTGATCAGTTGGCAGTGTTGGAAACGTTTACGGCTGACTTAGCGACCCATTGGACAAATCAACGGCTAGCCTTGGCTTCTAATGGCTTAAATATCAGGTTGATAGAGCAATTAATCGGTCAAACTTTGCAGCAGCAGGAAGACCTTTGGCAACGGAATAATACCTATCGCAAACAGGCAGAAGGGGCAGATTCGCTGCGGTTACAAAATGAGGAACTATTGGACACGCTGCGGTTAAAGGATGAATTTCTCAATACAGTGGGGCAAGAATTGCGAACCCCGTTAACGACGATCAAAACGGCTCTGTCGCTGTTGGGGTCACCCACGATTAAGCTACCTCAGCGCCAACGATATATGGAGTTGATTGAGAAAGAGTGCGATCGCCAAAGTTCTTTAATCACCAGCCTGCTAAATCTAGTTGATCTCGATCAGGTGGTCGATCAATCGGCGTTGCCAGCACTCCGGTTAAGCGATGTCGTTCCGGGTGTGGTCACTACCTATCAGCCTGTCGCAGAGGAAAAAGGAATTCAGCTAGTCTACACAGTGCCCGAAGACTTGTTGCCAGTTGCCTGCATGAGTAATTGGTTGAAGCAAATTGTGATTAATCTTCTGCACAATGCCATTAAATTTACTCCGACTGGGGGGCAAGTATCGGTGCGGGCGAAACAACAAGGAGACTATGTTCAGCTAGAACTTCGGGATACGGGTGTAGGAATTGCCCCTAGCGAAATTCCTAAGATTTTCGATCGCTTTTATCGGGTTCGCCAATCTGCCGATGATTCTAGCGGCGCTGGATTAGGGCTAACCATTGTGCAGCAATTATTGTTGCACTGCGGCGGATCGATTTCAGTTAAAAGCAGAGTTGGGGAAGGTTCTACATTTAATGTGCTGCTGCCGGTCTACAAATCTTCGTCCGATCTTGACCTATGAATTTCCCATCTACAAAGATTGGCTCTCATCTACAGAAATTGGCGAAATTTGGGCAGAATTTTTTCTGCTGAGAAAGCAAACTTCCACGCGGCTAGAATTTCGCGTTTCCGAAGAAATTACAAAGTTTGCCGTGTTTTCGATAAATTTAGTCTATCAATACTTGAGATGACTGCTGTTTCTTCGATGTAGCTATTCTTTAAAACCTTGATTAAACTAAATTGCGTATACCGATATGAAATTGCATCGTTTCTTAAAAGTGCGAATTAGCTCATTTTCGGCGTAACTTCATACCCGCGATTATCGGCAGAGAAATTATTGCGAGAATTCCTGCTAAAGGGCTGTAAGATGCGGTACGACTTGTTTCATTCGCCTAAGATATTGCCCCAACCTTAATTGCCTCGACAGGTTTTGTACATTTCACATGAAGTCATTGTTTGATTCTTCTTTCCAGCGTCAAATCTCCCGACGCACATTACTGAAACTAGCTAGCGTTGGCACCTTTAGCGGATTTGTTGGCTATTCTCGCTTTGCTAAACCACAGCCGAGTGTTTTTCAACCCGCGATTCTCTCTTTGCCTTATCGCACCAATCAACCCAAAAGCGTGATTGTGGTGGGCGGCGGCTTAGCGGGTCTGGCGGCGGCTCACGAATTAAGCCAACGCGGTTTTCGGGTGACTGTGCTGGAGCGATCGCCCCAATTGGGCGGCAAAGTTGCCAGTTGGCAAATTAACGTGAATGGTGAATCGATGATGATGGAACATGGGTTCCACGGCTTTTTTCCGCAATATTACAATCTTTGGAGTTTGATAGAAGAGATCAACATTCGCGATAATTTTAAGTCGCTCGATTACTATTCTGTGGTTTATAAGGGCGATCGCTATCAGCCAGAAGTGTTTCGCCCCAGTCATTCTGCCTTTCCTTGGAATATTGTGGATTTGGCAGTGTCTTCCACCAATCGTCTGCGCTGGGGTTTAAACCTGACCAACCCCCAACATTGGCAGGTTTTTCGCGAAATTACGGGGTTCAACTCGGCGCATAGCTACGCGCGTTTGGATGATATGTCGGTTACGGAGTGGGTCAACAAGGGGATTCCCCGTGGCTTATATGACCTATATTTCTTGCCTTTTGCCAAATCTAGCCTCAACTCGCCGGATGTTTTGAGCGCTGGGGAACTGATGCAATTTTTCCACTTTTACTTTTTTGGCAATCCAGAAGGCTTGGCGTTTAATGGCACGCGGCAAGATATGGGGCGCAGTTTGGTAGACCCGATCGCGCGATCGATTGTAGACAAGGGCGGCAAGATTTTGACCGAGGTTTCCGTTAGCAAAAGGGCAATGAAGCTGCGACTATTCCTTTTTGGGTCAAAGCAAACCCAGTGTTAGATGCGGCAATTCCTAGCGAAATGGCATTTTATGGGGCAGGCGATCGCGTGTATGCCGTCAATGCTGCTAAAGAAGCGGCGATTTCACTCACTTGCACTCACCAAGGCTGCACCGTTCAGCCGCAAGACAACGGCGAATTTCATTGCCCTTGCCATGGTGCCGTGTTTGATCGAACTGGCAAAGTGGTCAGTGGACCTGCCCAGCGAGATTTACCGCAGTTTAAAGTAATGGGTGAAGCAGCAGACACGCT
>ENA-OFCE01001187-OFCE01001187.1-metagenomes-genome-assembly--contig:-NODE-1187-length-14049-cov-5.016007_pt1 | contig 14049 bp, 16 predicted proteins | sample MGYA00153388_OFCE01 | MGnify analysis MGYA00153388
ATTTTTTGCTCAGTGTCCGGTCAACAAAGTGTCGTCTATCACTCCGCCGTGTAGCGATACTCGGTGATCTCGCACACGTTGATCCGGAAGCGGTTCAAGACGTCGCCGTCAGTGAAGCGGGCGCGGAAATCGTAGATGCACGCACCAGATCCGTCATCGATGTTGATGCGAACTGAAGATCCGCTTGTAAGCACGTCTTGGCCCAGGATGTCTTCCTCCCAGTTGTTCTGACCCGAGTTAGACGCGTAGAAATGCGTCATCGTCACGCCCGTCTCATTGATTATCAAAACCCGGCGATCCTGACCGTCCGTCGACTGGAAACCCATAGTTCCCAAGGTCGCCACGGTGAGCACAGCGGCCAGTACAGCGCGCCGCGCGAAAGCGTTAAACATCGAAATCTCCCTAATACTCGCACTCCTGCGCAGAACTTGGATACCATCGTATGGTGGATTGTGTCTAGATTGGACAGACGTGGGTGAACGATGAACAGCCACGCGTGCCAAGGAGATACTCGATGGCAGAGGCTGCAGCGGCTGAGCTAGCGCCGGCTGAGGCTGCTTTGCTGTCCAGTTCCAACCAGTCTCAGCTGACGTGCCCCTCGTTTCTCATCCAGCCAAGGCGAGGGTCATCTGCGGATTTGATCCGCCTTTCTGCTATAAGTCGGTTGATTATGTACGATGATGTGCCCCCCCGAAACTCCTCCAGGGTGGTGTTGTCAGGATAAGATTCGCAGATCTCTAGCCACGGTCCGATCTACAACAATTTCAATATCATGAATTTTATAACGATCTACCTGCATTTTAGCCGTTAAATCTTTAATCTCACCATCCACACGAACTTTTACAAAGCCTTGTTTCCGAATTTGCTCAAATAACTCACGGTAATGTCCTTTCCGACCTTTCACAACGGGGGCAAGCAAAATGAGTTTTTGATCTTGATAATCTTGTAGAATTACGTCAATAATTTGGTCAATAGATTGTTTAATCATCTTTTCGCCCGTGACGTAACTATACGCCTCGCCCGCCCGTGCATACAACAAACGCATGAAGTCATAAATCTCTGTAACCGTGCCAACCGTTGAGCGTGGATTTTTGGAGGTTGTCTTTTGCTCAATGGAAATCACCGGGCTGAGACCGTTGATTTTGTCGACGTCGGGCCGCTCCATGTCGCCGATGAACGAGCGGGCGTAGGCCGAAAAACTTTCCATGTAGCGTCGTTGGCCTTCGGCGTAAATCGTATCGAAAGCAAGTGACGATTTGCCGCTGCCGCTGATGCCCGTCACGACGACGAGTTTGTTACGGGGAATGCAGACGTCGATGTTTTTGAGGTTGTGCTGACGTGCGCCGCGAATGCGGATGGTTCCCTGTGACATGTAGTGACTGCTTTCCTGAAGAAGTCAAATATTCTAGGCACTTAGGCACATCCGCAGCGTCGCGGGGTTATCAGCTTGCTGCAGGGTTTAACGAGCTAAAAGTTCAATGCGTCGTCCAGGTCCTGATACTTTTCGGCGCCCACTGCATCCTTGATTCTGGGTGCCAGTTCCTTCAGTTTGTCCAGGTCGCCAGCGGCCTCTACCGCAAGGTTGAGCCTGAATCCCCGCAAACCCAATGCCGCAGTCAATCGGGTAGCGATCGGATAGGCCATGGAGTAGTGAGCTTGCGCACTCAATGTTGGCATGCCATTCGGCTTCATCGAAGGCACCACCGCAACCTGAGGAACTGTTGGGGCGGAAATCTCGGAGGTCAGCGCTTGATAGTCAGTCAGGCTGGGGCTCGCCAGCAGTCCAAGTGACACCAAATGATCAAGGTCGCTTTGCACCACCCCGACACCTGAAGTCATTCGCAACACTTCGGCAGAATCACGTCTGCCATCAAACATGATGAACGCTGAACGCTGACGCGGTGTCAATCCAGCAGATCGATCTTTCAATGAGGCCAAGCCAAGGGCCGTTTTAGCGTAGATCATTGATTAGCCTTCTCGGGGTGTTGCTGCAAAATTTTTCACAACAATTAAAACTTTTTATGTCAGCGAATGTAGTGTCCTTAACGAGGCTAATTTAACCGAGTTTTATACCCGATTTGCGACCACTGCCGCGCAATTTATTGGGCAGGTACTGCCATGCTTTTCGCCGCCCAGATCTATGTCGCCACCACGGCTGAGCATGTACAAAGCCAACGCCGCAAAAATAATAAACCCAACTACCAATTTCCACATGTCTGACTCCAGATAAATAAATTAAAAAAGGCCCCAGCCGAACGACAGGAGCCTTTTCGTAAATCTCTGGACTTGGGTTTAACAAATCCAGCAAACCAGTGGCACCAGTCTTAGTCGTTGGCGTAAATATCAACGTCTTTGGTTTCCTTGACCAGCAACATGCCGATGACAAAGGTTGCCGTAGCAACAATTACTGGATACCACAGACCGTAGTAAATATCGCCAGTAGCAGCCACCATGGCAAACGCAGTTGTTGGCATCAATCCACCAAACCAGCCATTGCCGATATGGTAAGGCAAACTCATCGATGTGTAACGAATCCGCGTGGGGAACATTTCTACAAGGATGGCTGCAATCGGGCCGTACACCATGGTCACCAGTATGACCATGTAGACCAAAATAACACCAATCATCAACTTGTTCATTGATTTGTCATCAGCTTTGGCTGTCAAGCCATTTGATTTCGCCGCGTCAAGAACCGACTTTTTAAAGTCAGCGATGCCCTTTACGCTTTCAGCGGAAAAAGCGTTTCGCTTGTCGTTCAAAGTTGGGCTCAATGAAGCAATTGTGGTCGAGCCAATTTGCACCGTTGCGTTGGACCCTGCAGGGCCAGCAACATTTTTGTAAGGAATGAATTCCTGAGCCAAAACGCGTTTAGCGCGATCGCAAGAACTGGTGAAGTCAATATCGCGAGCGATTGGGCTGCCCTGAAATGAGCAGGTTGCTGGATCAGCAGTCACGCTAACGACCACTGTGTCGTGGGCCGTCTTCAGCGCTGGATTGGCATATTGCAGCAACATTGGGAAGACTGTGAAGTAAGACACAGCACCCAGCAGGCAGCCCGCCAAGATGATAGGTTTGCGGCCAATTTTGTCGGACAGGATGCCGAAAAAGATAAAGAATGGCGTGCCAACTACCAACGCAGCTGCGATCAACAGATTGGCGGTAATGCCATCGACCTTTGCAATCGTTGTCAAAAAGAACAACGCATAAAACTGGCCGGTGTACCAAACCACCGCTTGACCCGCCACCAAACCGAACAATGCAATCAACACAATTTTCAGGTTGCGCCATTCACCGAATGACTCAGACAGCGGTGCTTTTGAGGTTTTGCCTTCAGACTTCATTTTCTGGAAAGCTGGCGACTCATTCATTGACAAGCGAATGTAGACAGACACAGCCAACAGCAAGATGGACACCAGGAAAGGAATGCGCCAGCCCCAATCAGCAAAGGCAGCTTCGCCTACAGCTTGGCGCACACCCAAAATGATCATCAAAGACAAGAACAAACCTAGCGTAGCTGTGGTTTGAATCCACGAGGTGTAAAAACCGCGCTGACCGTGCGGCGCGTGTTCTGCAACATAAGTTGCCGCACCGCCGTATTCACCACCGAGCGCCAAACCCTGCAACATCCGCAACGCGACCAGAATGATAGGAGCAGCAATGCCAATGGTGGCGTAGTTGGGCAGCAAGCCCACCACGAATGTTGCCGCACCCATGAGCACGATAGTGACCAGGAAAGTGTATTTGCGACCAATCATGTCACCCAGACGGCCAAACACCAACGCGCCAAAGGGGCGAACCAGAAAGCCTGCGGCAAATGCTAGCAAGGCGAAAATGTAAGCGGCTGAGGGATCCAGGCCAGAGAAAAACTGCTTGGCAATAATTGCGGCGAGTGAGCCGTACAGATAAAAGTCATACCACTCAAATACCGTTCCGAGAGAAGAAGCGAAAATCACTTTCTTCTGTTCGCCAGTCATTGGTCGGTTGTCGACTGCAGTTGCCATGTTGTTTTCTCCAAAAATAAAGGGGGCATCCATGTGGACGCTGCATGGATTATTTTGGAAATATCTGACCCGGCTCTGACGTGAAAATAACAGGAGCTTGCGCCAAACTTATACCGCGCTGACAACCCAAGGGGAAACCCGGGAAGATTATTTCAAGATGCGAAGTGGTCTAGGGAAAACGCGAAGCACATCAGCGATCCTTGCGCGAAACCCCGACAGGAACTGCCGAGGCAGCTTGCCAGAACGGCCCCTCAAACCACGGCCCGCCTAACAGGTGGTCACGCAGCATGGGCAGTGCGTCCAGGCCCCAAAAAATCTTGTCGTCAACTGCTATGGAAGGCACGCCAAATATGCCTTTGGAAAGGGCCAGCGCGGTGTTTGACTTCAGCACCTCTTTGATGGTGCTGCTGTTCACGTCAGCGCTTGGGGCTAGCTGTGTGGCAAGTCCTTCAAGCCTTTGGGCATCAGTTGCTTCAAAGCCACCGCGCCAAACATGACGCAGTATGCGTTCACACACATACCGATTGAGCTGGCCGGGCGACTCCGGCTGGCAGGTCAAGGAGAGCCTTAGCAAGGACAGCGGATTAAAAGGATGGCTCAATGGCATGTGCAGCGGAATGCCTGCGGTGTGTGCAAGCCACTGGACGTGTCGATACGTCCAGTCGCGCTTAGGTGCAATCTCGGCAGGGCCGAGATTGCTATGGTGTTTAAGCAAACCTGCGAACAGCACCGGTTTGTAAATCACGCTGCAGCTGATGCCTCGCAGTACCCCTGGCAGTTGCTCAAAAGCCAGATACGCATATGGCGAAATCACATCAAAGTAAAAGGTGATTTGCTTCATATCTTGTCGCCCCAGTTACGGATTTGCGGAGGCAATCCGCTGCGCAATGCGTTGCCAGATCACTTGCCTGGCGGCACTGTCTGCGCTGCTCCAGAGTGCAATTTCATCGCGTGTGCGAAAGCACCCGTCACACAATTGGCTGTGGGCATTCATCTGGCACACGGACAGGCATGGAGACACTATTTGCCCGTTAGACCAATAGTTACCGGCGCGAGCAGCTACTAAATTAATAGTATTCTGCCTGAACAGTGGTTTGTATGAGGCTTGGGCCGCAACGTCCACCACAGGCGCACCAGTCATCCATTCGAGGTCAGACGGTGCCAGCTGGAACACCGCATTGGGGTGCCCGGCCGCGGCCCATATCTGATCGAACCGAAACAGCGATTCGTCAATCAGCAGCACCACCTGGGTTGCATGCGCAAACGGCGAGACGCCGCCAATTGAAAATCCGGTTTTGGCTTTGACGAACTCGGCATCCGCCCGGCCCAGGCGCGTGCCATCTGGGCACACCAAGGCCTCGACTTTTTTCTCGTCCACCCGTTGGTCGCCTGATGTGACCACCAGCACGGCAGCATCATCAGACTTCCGGCGAAAAACAATACTTTTGGCTATTTGACCTACCGCTACGCCCAGCGCGTCGGCGGCTTGCTGCGCGGTACGGGCAGCATCGTCAAGCATGATCGGCGCATGCGGGTGCTCCTTGGCTTGAAGCACTTTTACAACCTTCTGAACACCTTCGGGTAGCACCGTCAACTCTGATCTGAGCATGTCAGGCGGCCCTCTTGTTCAACAAGGCGGTCGCAGCATTTGAATTCGGCTTGCGCCCAAGATAGTCGCTGATGAACTTTCCAGCATCCACCAGCTTGTCAAGGTCAATACCGGTGTCAATCCCCATGCCGTGCAGCATGTACACCACGTCTTCGGTTGCTACATTTCCGGTAGCACCTTTAGCGTATGGGCAGCCGCCCAAGCCGGCAATCGATGTGTCAAACTGCCACACACCCATTTGCAACGCAACGACTGTGTTGGCAAGCGCCTGGCCGTAAGTGTCGTGGAAATGGCCTGAAATATCAGCCAGGTCGTAATGCTTTAAAGCAGCATTTAAAGCCAGCTCCACTTTGCGCGGCGTGCCCACACCTATCGTGTCGGCCACACCCATGTGCTGCACGCCGATGCTTTTCATGAGCCGCGCGACCAGCTCAACCTGGCCTGGGGCTACATCGCCTTCATACGGGCAGCCAACCGCGCATGAGATAGCGCCGCGCGTGTAAATGCCTGCCGCTTTTGCTGCCGCAACCACGGGCGCAAAACGCTCAATGCTCTCTGCAATCGAGCAATTGATGTTGCGTTGGCTGAAGGCCTCGCTGGCGGCGGCGAACACCACAATCTCGTCAGGCTTTGACGTTACAGCCGTCTCAAACCCCTTCATGTTGGGGGTCAGGACTGAATATCGAACGCCAGTTTGCCGGGCAATACCCGCCATCACATCCAGCGCATCAGCCATCTGCGGCACCCACTTGGGCGAGACAAAACTGGTGACTTCAATTTCTTTCAGCCCTGCGGCCTGCAGGCGATGTACCAGCTCAATTTTGATGGCGGCGGGCACCATGGTTTTTTCATTTTGAAGGCCGTCGCGCGGCCCTACATCGACCAATTTGACTCGGGCTGGGTAATTCATTTGCTCAGTATCCTTTTTTCATATCGACCACGCCTGCAATGCTGGCTAAAGCCGCACCAGAATGCAAGGCCCGGATTTTCCCGGCGATTTGCGCAATGCTTTCGCCTCGTAGCGTGCGGGCTGACGTATGTGGCGTCACGGTGATTTTGGGATGATGCCAAAACGGATGCGCAGGCGGCAAAGGCTCTTGCCTGAACACATCAAGCGTTGCGCCTGACAGATGGCCACTGTCAATCAAGGCTATCAAATCATCATCGACCAAATGACCGCCCCGTGCCACGTTGATGACGTAAGCCCCAGGTTGCAGGCGCTGCAGGTTTTCCAGTCGCAAGATATTTTCAGTTTCTGGCGTTAGCGGCAGCAAACAAACCAGTACGCGCGTTGCAGCTAGAAAATCAGGCAAACCTGCTTCTCCTGAAAAGCACCGTATGCCATCCACTGACTTTTCGGTTCGGCTCCAGCCCAGCACAGGGAATTCGAATTGCTGCAATGCCTTGCAAACGCGCTGACCCAGCACGCCCAGCCCGATGACACCGACTGTAAAATCCTCACGCAAACGGGGCTTGCGGCGTGACCATTTTCCACTCAGCATGTCAGCTTCATAGCCGCCAAATTCACGAAAATGCCGAATGACAGAGTGGCACACATATTCAGCCATTTGCACCGACATGCCAGCATCGTCCAGCCTGATAACGGGCACATCAGCAGGCAGGCGCAGCTTTAACAATGCATCAACGCCTGCGCCGATATTAAAAATGCCTTTCAGTGCTTTCTGCTCGTCAAAAAACTGCTGGGGCGGTGCCCATACAAGCGCGTAGTCAGCCTTCTCGGCGCCTGACAACCACTGACCGACCTCAGCGCCGGGCAGCGCAGCAAGCAACCCGTCGAGCCAAGGTTGCGCCTTGGTATCCGTGCAGCAAAATGTGATGCGCATGCCAGTCAAACCACCAGCTTGAGCAACTCAGAGCCTTCAGTCACCTGGTCACCTGGCGCGTACAACAGCTCTGCCACCACGCCATCCACCGGAGCAGCAATGGTGTGCTCCATTTTCATGGCCTCCATTACTGCCAGGGGCTGGCCTTTGCTGACTTTGTCGCCCGGCCTGACAGCAAACGATACGACCTTGCCGGGCATGGGTGCCGTTAACCGCCCTGCTTCAGCCTGCGCCACGCCTGCATGGGCAAGCAGATCAATTGCTACTATTTTAGTAGCTGCTTGCGCACAGAATATATGCGCTACAGCATCATTTATATAGATATTTGCAGTCAAACGCTGATCGGCGAATGCAACGGTAATTCCGCCAGAATCAGCGGTTGCAAATTGCAGCACACCCGAACTTCCGCCCACTGCAAGATGCAATGCGCCATCGTGCAGATAAGTCAGCTCTGCTTTTTCAACCGCACCATTGAATTCAAATTCAAACCGCCGCAACGCAAGGCCAAAAGCCTGCCAGCCATCACGGCGACTGAATGGGTCGTTAGTTTCCAGCGTTTTTTCTTGCCGCAAGGTGTGGGCTACTACACAGGCTGCAGCCATTGGCAAGCCAATACGCTCCTGGTTAAACAGCACAGCTTCTTCACGCGGTATCAATGCCGTATCCAGATTCGCCTCGGCAAAAGATTGGCTTTGAAGCACATAACGCAAAAACTGCACGTTGGTGTTCAAGCCGACGATGTGTGTTTGTGCCAAAGCCGTGTCCAGTCGGGCCAGCGCTTCTTGTCGGGTTTTGCCATGCACGATGAGCTTGGCCACCATGGAGTCATAAAACGGCGATATCGCATCGCCCTGCCGCACACCATCATCAATGCGCACTGCGCCACGCTCAAACGATGTGGCTTCGGGCTTGCCGTAAACATGCAGCGTGCCTGTGGCCGGCAAAAAGTTGTTGTCGGGGCTTTCAGCGCAGATGCGCGCTTCAATCGCGTGGCCGTTGATACGCAATTCGTTTTGCGCCAGCGGCAACTTTTGACCACTGGCCACAAGCAGCTGCCATTCGACCAGGTCAAGACCGGTAATAGCCTCAGTCACCGGATGTTCAACCTGCAAACGCGTGTTCATCTCCATAAAATAAAACTTCATCCCGCCGTCCGGGAGTTGCTCAACAATAAACTCCACAGTCCCCGCACCGACGTAATTCACAGCCCGCGCAGCAGCTACAGCAGCATCACCCATCTGCTTTCGCATTACCTCGCTCAGGCCCGGCGCTGGCGCTTCTTCCAGCACCTTCTGGTGGCGGCGCTGCACCGAGCAGTCGCGTTCAAACAAATACACGCAGTTGCCATGCGTGTCGCCAAACACCTGAATTTCAATGTGCCGTGGGCGCTGGGCGTATTTTTCAACCAGCACGTCGTCATTGCCAAAGCTGTTAATCGCTTCGCGTTTGCACGAAGCTAACGCCGCTTCAAAATCTTCAGACTTGTCTACCGCCCGCATGCCCTTGCCGCCGCCGCCTGCGCTGGCTTTGATCAGCACCGGGTAGCCAATACGGTCTGCTTCGCGCTTAAGCAATGCAGGGGATTGGTCAGCACCGTGGTAGCCCGGTACCAGCGGCACACCGGCTTTTTCCATCAGTTGTTTGGACTCTGCCTTCAGACCCATGGCCTTGATGGCTGATGGCGGTGGGCCGATAAAAACCAAACCATTTTCAAGACAGGCCTGAGCAAAGGCTTCGTTTTCGCTTAAAAACCCGTAGCCCGGATGAATCGCTTCAGCGCCTGTGGCCTTGGCTGCCTCAATGATGGCTTCCCAACGCAGGTAGCTGTCTTTGGGCGCGCTTGAGCCGTTCACGCCAATGTAGATGGCTTCATCGCATGCGCTGACGTGTTTGGCAGTGGCGTCCGCATCTGAATAAACAGCTACAGTTTTTATAGCTAGCCGCGCACAAGTTGCGGCGACCCGGCAGGCTATCTCTCCGCGATTGGCAATCAAAATCTTTTTAAACATGCTCATTTTTTGAAAACGGTGATTTGAATTTGAACGCAGGTGCTACCCCAGGATCAGGCTTGCCGCTGAAAATGCGCGCAACGCGGCTGAACAGCTGCTTTAAAAACCGCCAGCAGATGTAAATCAAAAACACACTCAGCGCCAACACCACCAGCAAAACAGGAATGAAAATAAACGGATAAGTCACCGCTGTCCACAACCCAACCGGCACCAGCGTGTCTTCAACCAGCGACGCACCCACGTTGGTAAACGGTTCGGGCGAAGTGTTGATCGCTGCCCTGGTAGTTGCCTTGGCCGTAAAGCTTGTGGCTGCAAGCGAGCCGCCCAGCAACGCTGCGACCAGCGCCATCGCGCCGCTATCGGCACTGAATACACTGGCGGCCAACGCAGCACCCGCAGGGATGCGAATCACGCTGTGCACCACATCCCACAATGAATCAAGCCCCGGAATTTTGTCGGCAAAAAATTCAATGAACACCATGAAACCGCTGGCGCCCAGCACCACCGGGTTTGACAGCAACTGCAGGCCTTGCGGCAAACTGACCCAGCCCATAAAACCTGCCAAGCCAGTCAGCAAAACGACCAAGTACAAGCGCAAACCACTGGCCCAGCCCAAAGCTCCGGCCAAGGCTACCAATTGAGCAGTGTCAAGACTTGGCATGATGAACTCCAGTTAAGTAGTGGATGGCGGCAGCCAGTTTGGCTTGCGCTTTTGCAAAAAAGACTGTAGCCCCTCACGGCCTTCTGCGCTGACGCGCACATTGGCAATGCTGGTAACCGTTAACCCGATAAGTGCCGGTGTGATGTCCTGACCGGAGACATCTTGCAACAGCTTTTTGCAGAGCTTGACCGCCTCGGGCCCCGCATTACAAATCGCTGCCGACAGCTCGGCAACTTTGGCATTGAGCGCATCCGCTGCAACTACCTCATGTACGAAGCCAATGCGCAATGCATCAGTCGCTGTAAATTTTTCGCCCGTCAAGAAGTAGCGATGCGCAGCCCTTGCGCCCATGGCACGAATCACATACGGGCTGATGGTCGATGGCACCAAGCCCAGCTTGACCTCACTCAAGCAAAAGTTGCCCGTGTCTACGCTTACTGCCATGTCACACGCAGCCACCAGACCCATGCCGCCCGCATACACATCGCCCTGAATGCACGCAATCGTGGGCCTGGGGCATGCGTAAATCGTCTGCATCATGGCTGCAAGCTGTGCAGCATCTGCCAGGTTTTGCTCGCGCGTGTAGTCGGCCATGCTGCGCATCCAGTTCAGGTCTGCGCCTGCGCAGAAGGCCGGGCCGTTGGCGGCCAGCACAATGCAGCGGACATCACTCCTATGGCCCAAGTCATTGAAGGTGTGCGTGATGTCTGCAATCAGCTCGGCATTGAATGCGTTGCGCACTTCCGGGCGGTTAAGGGTGACGGTAGCCACCAGATTGGCGACCTGTATCGTGACATGATTCATATCAAACTGTTTTTAAACTGAAGTCAGAATGCGGCAAAAGCCTGCAAGCCATGTTGCTGCATCGGCAAAAAGTCGAAGTCGTTGTGGATCAGCGCACAGCCGGACTTAATGCACCAGCTGCCAACCAGCAGGTCAATTGGGCTACGTACGGTGATGCCTGTTTTGCGCAGCTGGCGGTATAGCGCAGCAGCCGATCTGGCTATCGGGTCGCCGCCTGCAATGTGTACTGGCAAGTCTGAAAGAGCTTTATTGGTCAATCGCCATTCATGCTCAAAGCGGCAGCCGCGCAATACTTCCATCAGCACCACATCGAGCAGCACAAAGTCCTGGCTTGAATCTTCCAGAACCTCGTCGAGCAACTGTGCTTTGGGTGTCATTCTGCCGGCGAGGTAGTCAATCCAGACGCTGCTGTCTGCCGTGATCATTTGGCAACTTTTTCAGTCGCTGTTGTCAGTACGGTTGTGGGCCAAGCGGCGCGAGGTTCTTGCACGCTGTGCTCGGGCTGTGTCCAATCGCCGTCCAGTGACCAGTGAATCTTGCCTCGCAGAGCGCGTATGTTTTGATAAACCTGACGCCGAGCCAGCAAGCGCAAGCCTTCCTCAACCGCGTCTTTTTTGGTTTTGAAATTGCCTGCCGACATGGCGGCTTGCATGAGTTGGTCGTCAATGACGATGTTGGTGCGCATAACGATTTCGATATTTGTGTGTATTGAATCGAATAATTGTACACATTACATGCGAAAAAGGCCAAACTTGGTCTCCGGAATCGCCCGGTTTTGCGATGCTGACAAGCCCAGTGCCAGCACCCGGCGGGTATCTGCCGGGTCAATGATGCCGTCGTCCCACAATCTGGCGCTGGCAAAGTACGGGTGCGACTGGTGCGTGAACTGGTCAATGATGGGCTGCTTGAAGGCCGCCTCTTCATCTTTGCTCCACTGTCCGCCGCGCGCTTCAATGCCGTCGCGCTTGACTGTGGCCAGCACGCCGGCCGCTTGTTCACCGCCCATCACGCTGATGCGCGCGTTGGGCCACATCCATAAAAAGCGCGGTGAAAACGCCCGGCCGCACATGCCGTAGTTGCCTGCACCGTAGCTGCCGCCAATGATGATGGTGAACTTGGGCACAGCCGCTGTTGACACGGCGGTGACCATCTTGGCACCGTTGCGGGCGATGCCTTCGTTTTCATATTTGCGGCCCACCATAAAGCCGGTGATGTTCTGCAAAAACACCAGCGGTATCTTGCGCTGGCAGCACAACTCAATGAAGTGCGTGGCTTTCAGCGCTGATTCACTGAACAGAATCCCGTTATTGGCAATGATGCCGACCGGCATGCCTTCAATCGCTGCAAAGCCGCAAACCAGCGTGGTGCCGTAACGCGCCTTGAACTCGTCAAACTCGCTACCGTCCACAATGCGGGCAATGATCTCGCGCACGTCAAAGGGCTTGCGGGTGTCAGTGGGTATGACGCCATATAACTCACTGTCTGGGTATTTAGGCGCTACGTTATTAGGAGCTGCTTGCGCCCGTATTTGTTGGTCTCGAGGCTGATTTGATGCCTTATTTCTATTCAAATTCTTGACCGCAGTACGCGCCAACTGCAATGCGTGCATGTCATTTTGTGCCAAATGGTCTGCCACGCCTGACAGGCGCGTATGCACATCACCCCCGCCCAGGTCTTCAGCCGTGACCACCTCGCCCGTGGCGGCTTTGACCAGTGGCGGCCCACCCAAAAAGATGGTGCCCTGGTTGGCCACGATGATGCTTTCATCGCTCATGGCGGGCATGTACGCGCCGCCTGCCGTGCAACTGCCCATGACCACCGCAATTTGCGCAATGCCCTCGGCGCTCATTTGCGCCTGGTTGTAAAAAATGCGGCCAAAGTGGTCGCGGTCAGGAAACACGTCGTCCTGGTTCGGCAAATTGGCCCCGCCCGAGTCGACCAGGTAGATGCACGGCAAGTTGTTTTGCTGCGCAATTTCTTGCGCGCGCACATGCTTTTTAACCGTCATCGGGTAGTAGGTGCCGCCCTTGACGGTGGCGTCGTTGCACACCACCATGCAGTCCACCCCGCTCACGCGGCCGATGCCTGTAATCAGCCCCGCGCAAGGCGCCGCGCCGTCGTACATGGCGTAAGCCGCCAGAGGAGACAGTTCTAAAAATGGCGTGCCCGGGTCCAGCAGCATTTGCACCCGCTCACGCGGCGGCAACTTGCCCCGCGCCACATGCTTGGCCCGAGCCGCCTCACCCCCACCCGCAGCCGACTTGGCCACCTCACCGCGCAAGTGGTCCACCAGCGTTTGCATGGCCGCCACATTGGCCTGAAAGTCGGCAGTGCGGGCGTTAAGTTTTGTCTCCAGAACAGGCATGCAGGTCTTTCTTTTGAAGAAGCTTTGCTTGAATACAGCTCGAAACGCTTGGTTGACGTTTACGTAAACGTCAATTCTAGGCGGTTTTGAATCATTTCCTGATTTTGCACTTTCAAGTCGCGTGTGGATAGTCGACGCGGGCAAACGACATCAGTTCAACTTAATCCATACCAAGCCGTATGCCGCCGGACTTGTGACGCGCGGCACTCTAGACTATGCGCATGATCACCCTTCACCACTGCGTCAGCGCCCGATCGTTCCGACCCTTGTGGATGCTCGAAGAACTGGGCTTGCCCTACACGCTGCGCATGCTGCCTTTTCCGCCACGCGCGCTGGCTCGCCATTTTCTGGCAGACAACCCGCTGGGTACCGTGCCGCTGCTGGTTGAGGGCGACACACGCATGACCGAATCCGCAGCGATGTGCCAATACCTTGCGGCACGGCACAGCCCCACCCAACTCGATGTGCCGGTGACAGACCCGGCCCATGGCGCCTACCTGAACTGGCTGCACATGGGCGAAGCCACGCTGACCTTCCCGCAGACGCTGGTACTGCGCTACACCCACTTCGAGCCCGCAGACAGACGGCAGCCCCAGGTGGTTGAAGATTACAGCCGCTGGTTTTTGTCGCGCCTGAAAGCTGTTGACACAGCGCTGCAGCAACAAAACTTTCTATGCGCTGGCCGCTTTACAGCAGCTGACGTGTCGGTAGGCTATGCGCTGCTGCTGGCGCAGCACCTCGGGCTGGAACCCCGCT
>ENA-OFCE01001189-OFCE01001189.1-metagenomes-genome-assembly--contig:-NODE-1189-length-14029-cov-5.609060_pt1 | contig 14029 bp, 15 predicted proteins | sample MGYA00153388_OFCE01 | MGnify analysis MGYA00153388
CACAGCACGCGCTGCGAGCGGGAATTGTTCAGGTGGTGGACAACAATCATGGCGGGCTCCAGGTCGATGTAAAAAGGCAATTGTGCAGGCTGGGCGCAGGGTGATGTCGTAAAGCCTAAAATCAAGTGGTGATAATTTCGCCGTCAACTGCACCCTACTCCATCCTCAATGCCGACCTGCACTGCCACTCTGTTGTGTCTGACGGCACGCTTACGCCCGAGCTGTTGGCAGCGCGTGCAGCAGCCAACGGAGTGGAGCTGTGGGCGCTGACGGACCATGACGAAATCGGCGGCCAAAAGCGCGCAGCGGCGGCGGCCAAAAGCGTTGGCATAAAGTATCTGACAGGCACTGAAATTTCAGTAACCTTTGCGGGCGAAACGGTACACATTGTGGGGCTGGGGTTCGACCCAGAAAACCAGGAACTGGCAGCAGGTCTGAGAGCCACACGCGGCGGCCGTACCGACCGCGCCATGGAAATGTCTGATGGCCTGGCCAAAGTGGGCATCAGGGGCGCTTTCGAAGGTGCATTGAAATTTGTCGGTAACCCCGAGCTGATTTCACGCACGCATTTCGCCCGGTTTTTGGTTGAAAGCGGCGTGTGCAGTGAAACCAACGAAGTCTTTCGCAAATACCTGACTGAGGGCAAGCCAGGCTACGTTGCGCACCGATGGGCATCATTAAAAGACGCAGTTGGCTGGATCACGGGCGCGCATGGCGTCGCCATCATTGCGCACCCAGCTCGCTACAGGTTCACACCGAATGAAGAATATGCGTTGTTCGGCGAATTCAAAGCACACGGTGGGCGCGGGGTGGAAGTTGTCACCGGTAGCCACTCAGCCGCCGAATACGTGAAGTACGCCGAGACAGCAACCGAGTTCGGTTTGGCGGCCTCGCGCGGCAGCGACTTTCACAGCCCGGAAGAAAGCCGCACCGATTTAGGAACTTTGCCCTTCCTGCCCGGCAGCTTGACGCCAGTGTGGGAACTGCTGGCAGACCGCGTGCAGTGAGCTTTCAGGAAGGCAAGCGTTCCATCGCAGCTGGCGCACAGGTTGCCGTACGCGATGGCAAAGCAACCATTCCACTCGGCTGTACGTAAACTACCCCCACCTGTCTGCCATGCCCCAGCTCTTTGAAGTCCACCCTGACAACCCGCAACCGCGCCTGCTCAAGCAGGCAGCTTCGTTGCTTCAGCGCGGCGGCATTGCGGCAGTACCCACCGACTCAAGTTACGCCCTGGTCTGTCACCTGGACGACAAAGCCGCAGCTGACGCCCTCAGGCGCATTCGCGGTGTCGACGACAAGCACCACCTCACGCTTTTGTGCCGCGACTTGAGCGAACTGGCGAGCTATGCGCGGGTTGACAACAGGCAATTTCGCCTTTTAAAGGCGGCCACGCCCGGCCCGTTCACCTTCATTCTGGACGCCAGCAAAGAAGTCCCGCGCCGCGTGAGCCACGCCACCCGTAAAACAATTGGGCTGCGTGTACCGGACCATAAGGCACTGCAGGCCCTGCTGGAACTGCACGGTGCTCCGCTGTTGTCCACCACACTGATTGCGCCAGGGGCAACTGAGCCACTCAATGGTGCCGATGAAATTCGAAGCGCCTTTGGCCATGAGCTTGCAGCGATTGTCGACGCTGGCGCTTGTTTCCAGGAACCCACCACAGTCGTTGACCTGACGGCCATGGGTGACGGTGGCGAAGCCGTCGTGGTAAGGCTGGGCAGGGGCAATCCAGCCCTGCTCGGACTTTAAAAACCTAGCCCGACAAGTTCAACCGGGCCACTTCGGTCTGGCGATTCCCGGCTGTCTGAGACAATTCAAAAATGGACATTGCAAACATCATTCAGACCATTGCCATTTATGCATTGCCCGTACTCTTTGCCATCACGCTGCATGAAGCGGCACATGGCTACGTAGCCCGCCACTTCGGCGATGACACTGCGTGGGTGCTGGGGCGGGTAACGCTGAACCCACTTAAACACATTGACCCGGTCGGCACAATTTTGATGCCCGCCATGATGTACCTGGCCACCTTTGCGATTCCTGGTGGGCCGTTTATTTTGGGCTACGCCAAGCCCGTACCGGTGCGCTTTGGCAACCTGCGTAACCCCAAGCGCGACATGATCTGGGTCGCGTTGGCTGGGCCCGGCATCAACTTTATTCAAGCGCTCTTTTGGGCGATGATGTTTGTGGTGCTGGACACTACTGACATAACTGACGACTTTTTTGTGCAGATGGCCAAAGCTGGCATTGTGGTGAACCTGGCGTTGGCCGTACTCAATTTGTTTCCTCTCCCACCACTCGATGGTGGGCGGATTGCGGTGGGTGTGCTGCCCTGGAAGTACGGGCAGTATCTGGCGCGCGTGGAGCCGTTCGGCTTTTTTATTGTGCTGGGGCTGATCGTATTCAAGGTGTTTGGCCCGCTGTGGATGGAGCCCATGATGGCGCTGTCGTATCGGCTACTGAATGTGCTCATCACGCCGCTGGCGATGATTCTTCGATAACTGTATTGCTGACAAAACTTTCATGTCCAAGTCCACTACACCTACACATTCCAGCGTTCAGAGATTTTTAACTGGCATCACCACATCAGGCACACCCCACCTGGGCAACTACGTTGGCTCGATTCGACCATCCGTTGCCGCCAGCCAGGGCGCCAATGCGCAGAGCTTTTATTTCTTGGCCGACTACCACGCACTGGTCAAATGTGATGACCCACAGCGCGTGCAGCGGTCAACGCTAGAAATTGCTGCAAGCTGGCTCGCTGCCGGGTTAGACCCGGAACGTGTCACGTTTTACCGGCAATCAGACATTCCAGAAATCCCAGAGTTGATGTGGCTTTTAACCTGCGTGACAGGCAAGGGCATACTCAATCGCGCCCATGCCTATAAATCACAAGTTGATAAAAACTTTGGCGCTGGTGCCGACCCCGACGACGACGTGACAACTGGGCTCTTCATGTACCCGGTGCTGATGGCCGCCGATATTTTGATGTTCCGCGCGAATCAGGTTCCCGTAGGCCGTGACCAGATTCAGCATATAGAAATGGCGCGCGACATGGCACAGCGCTTTAACCATTTGTACGGCGAATTACTGGTTCTCCCGGCGGCATTGGTAGAAGAATCAGTGGCGACGCTGCCTGGCCTGGATGGTCGAAAAATGAGCAAAAGCTACGACAACACCATCCCGCTTTTTTCATCTCGCAATGACTTGAAAAAACTGGTGGCAGGCATCGTTACCGACTCAAAACTGCCGGGCGAGCCCAAAGAGTCAGAAGGCTCCGCAGTCTTTCAGATTTACCAGGCGTTTGCCAGCCCTGAAGAAACCGCAGCTTTCAGGCAAGCGTACGCAGATGGAATCTCTTGGGGCGACGCAAAAAAGCAGTTGTATGAACGCATTGACCGCGACGTTGCGCCAATGCGTGATCGCTACGAAGCCTTTATTGCCGACCCTGCGCACATTGAAAACACTTTACAGGCCGGGGCAAAAAAAGCCAGAGACGTAGCCATTCCGCTGATGCGGCAACTGCGAAGCGCTGTTGGACTGCGCAGACTGTCAGAATCGGGCTCACTGGCAGGTAAGCAAAAACCGACAAAGTCGGTAATACCGAGTTTTAAGCAATACCGCGAAGCAGATGGTCAGTTTTACTTTAAATTGACCGACGTTGACGGCGAGTTACTGCTACAAAGCGTAGGATTTTCAGCGCCAAAAGATGCTGGTTCAGTAATCACACAGCTGCAGCTCGGGGGGGAACGCGCGTTGGCTGACCTTGAAGCCAAATTGCTACCGATGAATCCCGCGCAACGTCTTCGCGCATTGCAGGCCCTGTCAGTCTTTGCACAAGCGACACATTAACAGTGGTTCTGGCAGCAGTTCAGCGTGAGAAATTCACGCTATTGGTTAAAAATTGCTAACCCCCACTTGACGTTAAGAGGTTATGCTGTATAGCCTGTATCTGCCATATTGCCGAGTTGAATCATGCGTATTTTTGTTATTGATGACCACCCACTTATGCGCGAAGCCATCGCCATGTTGGTTCGGCGATTGAGCCCTTCTTCAATCGTCACTGAGTTGGATCGAATGGCCGTAATTGGTCCTACTGTAAAAGCCCAGGGCGTTCCTGATTTGTTTTGCCTGGATTTGAAGCTCCCCGACACGCACGGTGTCTCCGGTATTCGCGAGCTAAAGCAGTTGTATCCTGACGTGCCGATTGTGGTGCTGTCCGCATCGCCCGCGCGTGATTACGAAGATTTGGCTATTGAAGCTGGAGCCGTGCTGTACATCGAGAAATCAGCAGGCGCCTCCGAAATTGGTAACGAACTGCGCGGATTTTTAAGCGAGACCACCGACGAAGATCCGCCGCAGCCAATTGAAAAATTATCCAAGCGGCAAAAACAACTTTTGGTTTTGTTAGACAAAGGCCTTAGCAATCGGGACATTGCCGAGGCGCTTGAAATCAGCGAGCACACGGTAAAAGTGCACCTGTGGCGCCTGTTTCGCAGGCTAAACGTCAAAAGCCGCTCGCAAGCCAGTCACCTCGCCCGCACAAACGGATTGCTGTAACGAGCCATCACAACTTGCTGGGGTTGGCCGCGTTGATGTCCACCCAAAATACGCTGCCAGTACCTGGCGCAGATCGCAAACCAACACGGTGGTTCAGTGCCCGGCTTAACCGCACAACAATTGCCAGCCCCAATCCGAAGCCCTCTTCGGTACCTGCGGACGGCGCCCGGTAAAACTCTTCGAAGATCGCTTTCTGGTGTTCTTCAGCTATCCCGGGACCGGTGTCGGCTACCTCAATTCTCCATCTGTCTTTGTACCATCTGGCGGACAGCACCACTGAGCCTTGGGCGGTGTGTTTAAACGCATTAGACAGAAAGTTGCCAAGCAGGCGCTTGATCAGCACAGGATCGGTCAGCAGCGTGCCAGGCTCGCAACGAACTTGTAAATCTAGGTCGCGCTCGATCGCCGTTGCTTCAAACTGTTGTTTCATGTCTTGCAACATCCCTGGCAAATCTACTGGTGCAAGTTTCACGCGCAGGGGATCCGTATTTAAACCGGAAAAATAAAACAGTGAATCAAACAGCTCATCTAGCACTTGGGTAGACCGGACTATTTTTGGAGTGAGCTGCTGAACCAAATGCGGATCGTCCGCCAGCCAGCCGGCATAAAGGTTAAGTGCATGGACAGGCTGCCGCAGGTCATGGGCCGCGCTGGCAATGAACCGGTCTTTGGTGGCAACTGCCTGCAAAGCAGCGCGACTTTTTTCGGTCAGTGATGCAATCAGCACCGTATTGTCAAATTGCACTTCAAATCCGCTGCGCAGAACGTTGTTAAATCGAGTGGCGCCAATCCGTAACAGTGTCCAGTAAATCAGCACCAACAAAGACAGCCATGCTATTTCATTGAGCGGTGGTGTGCGTTGCGTTGCCGTTAACAACTTGAACACAAGTCCCGCCAAGGCTGAAATGTGCAGGATATCCAGAAACAGCAGTGATGATTTCAGTCGGGCACCATAACTTGAAATTGACAAACTGGCCACACCAACCAAAATAAACATGCATAAAAACTGAACAAAGGTCGAGGCTCTTAAAAAAAACAGCCAGACCATACTCCCCCAAACGAATGCACTCAGCGGCCAAAGCCAATCGTACCGCCGCATGAAGGCTGCAAGTGGCTTGCCGCTGACGTCGCGAAAGTCGTGCCGATATTTACGGACGACCCAGAACCCCGCCACTACAACAGCAGCCTGCGCAAGTGTCCACGAAAAAATCTGCTGCGCAGGTATGTTCGAAAACAGCAGTACGCTCACCACCACTGTAACGACCAACGTGATGTACGGCGCGAGTACCGCGTCGCGCATAAAAACACGAATCAGCTGCATATCTACCCAATCCGACCTGCTGAGGTTGGATGAAAGCAGCGGAGCGCCCACCTTTTCACGCGTATTCATGACGCGAGTTTACAGGCGCAACGCAACGGGTTACACCTTAAATCGAACATGCACTACTTCAAGAATGAAGGGAGCTCGCGGAGCAAAAGCCGCGCGCGTAACAGCCTCGGTTTGAAAAGATGAATGCTTAAACCAGTTGCGTCGGCAGTGATCCATACCCAGCAAATACGCATACCCGACCTACCCAACAGGACCCCCGATGCCGAAGCGGACTAACTTGCGTTAGATCAAAAGCGGCTGCACCCATAATGCTCAAAATGAACCTCACTTTCAAGCGGCCTACCCATGCAAACCTTCGACAAAAATCAGGCGGATCGATTTACCCAGTTGTTGGTGCAGCGGGAGGCCGAACTGAGGGCAGCGCTGCGCAGCAACGAAGACTGGCCTGATCAAATAGGCGAGCCAGACTCAAAAGAGGTTTTTAATTTCAAAGGTATGGTACTTTCAGGGAAAGTTGGACTTTGAAGGTGACTATTACTGCGCCATCGCTCTAAAGGCGCATTTCGAAAGCGTATCCCTTTCGTGGCGCGACAAGCTTGCGTTGCTGCGTGATGCACGGCATCTGCCTGCACGCACAGGCTCCAATCCCAGCTGGACTCATGGGTTCCAACGGATAGTAGACCGTTTTACGCGCCAACACTCCAAAAAAAGCGACCGGGCTGCGATTTCGTTTCATTACGATGTGTCCAACGAGTTTTGCCGCCTCTGGTTAGACGCTGAACGGGTCTACTCCTGCGCCTACTTCAAGACCTCCGACGAATCTCTGGATCAAGCGCAGCGCAATAAATTGGACCACGTCTGCCGCAAGCTTCGCCTTCAACCTGGCGACGACCTGCTGGACATCGGCTGTGGTTGGGGCGCGCTGGTCTGCTGAGCAGCCAAAAACTTTGGTATTCGCGCGCATGGGATCACGTTGAGCCAACAGCAGCTTGACTTTGCCTGGCAACGCATCTTGGCCGAAGGGCTTCAAGATCACGTCACCGTGGCACTGTGCGACTACCGCGATCTTCCCGGTGAATCTGTGTACGACACGGTCTCCAGTATCGGCATGTTCGAGCATGTGGGCTTGTCCAACTTGCCGGTCTATCTGGCGACGGTCATGCGTATGCTGCGAGGGCTGGAACAAAACGCAGGCCAGCGAGTTTATCAATCGTTACGTGTTCCCAGATGGCGAGCTTGATTGCATCAGCAACATCATGCTTGGCATGGAGCGTGCAGGCTTCGAGGTGCATGACGATGAGGGTTTGCGTCCACACTATGCGCTTACATTGCGCCATTAAGTACAGCGCCTTGAGGGCTGACCAGGCCGCCGCGCTGCGGGAAGTAGACGAGCCCACCTACCGCGCCTGGCGCCTCTACATGGCGGCCTGCGCGCTGGAGTTTGAATCGGGCGGCACTGGTATCAACCGAATTCTGGCATCCAGACGTGATCGGGGCAAATGGCCAATACCAATGATCTGGGGGGACTTGTATGCGTCGAGACTTTGATTTACTGATCGAGCCCTAATGCCACCTTAGTCGAACGCTGCCGCGTTTTTCGTAGCGTTACTTTGCAGCCTCTCTGGGCTGGTTTATTTGTCTGCTATTTATCCCGCAGACGCGCACCGTGTAAAAAATTTCAATTGTGTTAGCCGAAAACTTTCGTTAGAAAAAGTCATATTTCCTTCGTAACTTAACAACACAAGCCGCGTTAAAAATTGCAGAAGAAAAAAAACCTGCGCTCACCATTGACAAGTTCAGGTTTAAAAAAAGAAAAGCTAATCACTGGCGGAGAGGGTGGGATTCGAACCCACGGTAACTTGCGCTACGCCTGATTTCGAATCAGGTACATTCGGCCACTCTGCCACCTCTCCGCACGACGATATTCTATCAGCCGAGTAGCTGAATGCCGCCCATGTAAGGCTGCAATACAGTGGGTATGTCAATGCCGCCGTCTTCGCGCTGGTAGTTTTCTAATACCGCCACTAAAGTTCGCCCCACCGCGAGGCCCGAGCCATTAAGCGTATGAACAAACTCGTTTTTGCCTTGTGCGTTTTTAAACCGCGCTTGCAATCTGCGCGCCTGAAAAGCTTCGCAATTAGACACTGAGCTGATCTCACGGTACGTGTTTTGTGCGGGCAGCCAGACTTCAAGGTCATACGTTTTAGTCGCGCCAAAGCCCATGTCACCGGTGCACAGCAGCATCACGCGGTACGGCAGGCCGAGCTTTTGCAAAATCGCTTCTGCATGGCCCGTCATGGCCTCCAGGGCTTCGTAGCTCTTTTCGGGGTGCACTATTTGCACCATTTCAACCTTGTCAAACTGGTGCTGGCGAATCATGCCGCGTGTGTCGCGCCCGTAGCTGCCGGCTTCTGACCTGAAGCACGGCGTGTGTGCGGTGAATTTCAGGGGCAAGTCAGATTCGAGCGTGACGACATCACGCACGAAATTGGTCAGTGGCACTTCTGAGGTGGGAATCAAATACAGCGTTGCATTCTCAGCAGCGCCTTCTTGTCCACCCTTTTTTGCCGCAAACAGGTCTTCCTCAAATTTGGGAAGCTGGCCCGTTCCGCGCAGGGAGTCGGCGTTGACGATGTACGGCACGTAGCATTCGGTGTAGCCGTGTTCTTGCGTTTGCACGTCCAGCATAAAGGCAGCCAACGCCCTGTGCAGGCGCGCCAGCGAGCTTTGCAGTACCGTAAAACGCGAACCTGTGAGCTTTGTACCCAATTCAAAATTCAGGCCCAGTGGCTGACCAACATCGACGTGGTCTTTCGGCGCAAACGCCAATTTGGCGGGCGCGCCGCCCAAGCCTCCCGCAGGGCTCCATTTGCGCACCTCAACATTGCCGTCCTCGCCCTTACCCAGCGGCACGCTGCCGTGCGGGAGGTTGGGTACCGTCAGCAAAAGTTTTTGCAACTCTTGCTGGATTTGGTCAAGCCGCGTGCTCGACAACTCAAGCTCTGCTTTGGAGCTGCTGACCTGCTCCATCACAGCGCTGGCGTCCTCGCCCTTGGCCTTGAGCTGGCCGATTTGTTTGGACAGCGTGTTGCGGGTGTTTTGCAGCTCTTCGGTTCGGCTTTGAATGGTTTTTCGCTCGGCCTCTAAAGCACTAAACGCAACTACATCCAAAAAGGGCTGGCCACTTTTTCGGGCTTCAAGGCGGGCGATGACGGTTGGAAGATCTTTGCGTAAAAGGTTGATGTCGAGCATGGTTTGATTGTAGGCAGGCCCTTTCAGGCCAGAGTTGAAAGGTCTACATTTGCGCCACAAATTATCAGGCAAACTTTTTCATCTGCATGCGGCTTGTAGGCACCACTGTGCAGCGCTGCCAGTGGCAACGCAGCGGCGGGTTCCACCGCCAGTTTGAGCTCTTTCCAAAGCCACAACTGCGCTGCACGAATCGACTCGTCACGCAACAGCAATGCGTCGCGCACATGCGCCTGCGTGGCCTCCCACGCCAAATCACCAATTCTTTTTGCACCCAATGAATCCGCCGCGACACCACTCACAGCGACATCTACCGGCTGCCCTGCCTGGCGGGCACTGTGCAGCGCAGGTGCCAACTCGGGCTCCAGCGCCACCACTCGTGAGCGCTGCATAAACCAGCTGGCCACGCCGCCAATCAAACCGCCGCCGCCCACGCTGACCAGCACCGAATCCGGCAGGCCGCCCTGCTGCTCAATCTCCAGCGCCAGCGTGCCGCTGCCGACCACTACTTCTGGCTGGTCGTAGGCATGCGCCATCAATGCGCCAGTTTCAACCTGACGGGAAGCGCAGGCTTTGGCTGCGTCTGCGTAGGTTGCGCCTGCTACCACCAGGGTCGCGCCCAGTGCCGCCAGCCTGGCTCGCTTGGCGGCGCTTGAGACTTCGGGCACAAATACCTCACAGCGCACGCCAATTTCTTTGGCCGCAGCCGCCACCGCAATGCCTGCGTTGCCGCCCGATGCAATCACCACGCCGCTTGCCGGTATGGTGTTGGAGATCAAGCGGTTCAACATGCCGCGCGCTTTAAAGCTGCCTCCGGTTTGCAGGTGCTCGAGCTTTAGCCACACCTCGGCACAATCCACGCCCAAGGCTTTGCCAGGCAGCTTCCAGAGTGGAGTTTTACGAATAAAATGGCTGTAGCGCATTGAAAACAAGCGCGAGCAGCTATTTATTTGATAGTGACTAACCATTGCCAAAGGCTGTCAGCTCAACTGATGCAACTGGCTCAGCCCGGCATTGATCTCGCCTTGCGCGTCGAGCTTTAAACCCTTGGGCAGCGGGAACTTGATGGTTTCTTCTATCCCGTCCATTTTGCGGATCGACACTGCACCCAGCGCCTTGATGCGGTCAATCACCTGCTTGACCAGCACTTCAGGCGCAGATGCACCTGCCGTCAAACCCACGGTTGCCATGCCAATAAACCAGCTTTCTTGCAGCTCGCTGGCGTCGTCCACCATGTAGGCGACGGTGCCCAGCTTGGCAGCCAGCTCGCGCAGGCGGTTGCTGTTGGAGCTGGTCGGGCTGCCCACCACAATCACAATATCGACCTGCGCGCTTAGCACCTTTACCGCATCTTGCCGATTTTGCGTGGCATAGCAAATATCCTGCATTTTCGGCGAGCGAACCGCCGGAAAGCGTGCTTTGACGGCGGCTGTAATTTCAGCGGCGTCGTCTACGCTCAAAGTTGTTTGCGTGACAACTGCCAGCAATTTGTGTTGCGACGGCGTGATTCGCGCCACGTCGGCAACCTCTTCTACCAGATGAATGCCGCTGTCGAGCTGGCCCATCGTGCCTTCAACTTCCGGGTGGCCTTTGTGGCCAATCATGATGAACTCGTAGCCTTCTTTGTGCAGCTTGGCCACTTCCACATGCACCTTGGTGACCAGCGGGCAGGTCGCGTCAAAAACCTTAAAACCCCGCCGCGCAGCTTCTTGCTGAATGGCTTTGCTGACCCCGTGCGCGCTGAACACCAGCGTAGCACCCGGCGGCACATCGGCCAGGTCTTCAATAAAAATCGCGCCCTTGCCCTTCAGGTCATTGACGACGTAGGTGTTGTGAACAATCTCGTGGCGCACGTAAATCGGCGCACCGAATTTTGTGAGTGCGCGTTCGACAATCTCAATCGCGCGGTCAACGCCAGCGCAAAAGCCGCGCGGCTCTGCAAGCAGGATTTCTTGTGGAAGCATTGTTTTTTCAGTCATGACATTGCGCCGACAGGCCGCCCTTGGGCGCAAAAGCCCCCTCGGGGCTGGTGCCTGCGGCTCCCAACCTGCCCGCGCAGGCTGGGACAGGCATCAGAAGCGAAGCCTCTGGCGAGCGGCGGCCTGCAAGGTGCAGAGCAGTACGCGAAGCGACAAACGTGGGGGTCATAGCACTCCTATTACCTGAACTTCAAAAATGACTGACTGCCCTGCAAGCGGGTGGTTAAAGTCAAATTGCACTGCATCACCCACACCCTTGACTTGAACCACACTGCCCGCGTACTGCCCAGCCCCGTCCGGCGTTGGAAACTGCACCACATCACCCATTTTGTAATCTTCATCAGGGGCGCCCAATTCATTGAGCAGCTTGCGCGCCACCCACTGAATCAAGTCTGGATTGCGCTCACCAAACGCAGTGCCTGCTGCCAATTCGAACGTGGTGTGCGTGCCCTCGCTCAAGCCCAGCAGATGCTGCTCAATGACTGGCGACAACTGACCGGACCCCAAGCTGAGCGTGGCCGGTTTGCCACCGAAGGTGTTGATGATGTCAACGCCATCCAGCCCGGACATGCGGTAGTGCAGCGTCAGAAACGAGCTGGCTTCAATCAAGGGCTGGGCAACTGGCGGGGCGGCAGGCATATAACTTTCAATCGGAATTTAGGGGTAAGGAACTGTTTGTAAACTGGCCCTATTGTAGAAAATTAGTGATTCGCTCGAAACATGCTGCTCAAAGACCTGCCCCATGATGCCCGTCCGCGTGAGAAGCTGCTGGCCCGTGGCCCCGGCGCGCTCAGCGATGCCGAGCTGCTGGCGCTACTGCTGCGCACCGGCTTGCCCGGCAAAAACGCGCTGCAAATGGGCCAGGAGTTGGTCGATACATTTGGCGGCATTGGCGGACTTCTGCATACCCCTGCGGAAGCCTTGAAAAAAATCAAAGGCCTGGGGCCAGCAAAACGCGCTGAAATTGTGGCGGTGCTTGAACTCGCCCGGCGCGCCTTGGCCAGCCAGCTCAAAGAAAAAACCATGTTTGCTTCACCCCAAGCCATCCGCGACTACTTGCAGTTGCAATTGGGCGGGCGCGAGCACGAGATTTTTGCCGTGCTGTTTTTAGACACGTCCCACCGCCTGATCGTGCTGGAAGAAATGTTCAGAGGCACGCTTACGCAGACCAGCGTGTACCCGCGCGAGGTGGTGGTGCGGGCGCTGGCGCTGAACGCCGCCAACGTGGTCCTGGCACACAACCACCCCAGCGGTACCGCCCAGGCTTCACGCGCTGATGAGGCAATTACGCAAACGCTGAAGGCTGCATTGGCACTGGTTGATGTGCGGGTGCTGGACCATTTCATCGTTACTTCCAGCGAAGTGGTGTCCATGGCCGAGCTGGGGTTGGTGTAGGCCATGAAGGCAAGCGCGATCAAAGACTTGAAGGGTTTGAAAGCCGTCAAAGCGGAGATGGAGGCGCGCGTCAAACTGGCCAAAGAATTGGACGCCGCCCGAAAAGCTGCAGCTGCCAAGGCCAAAGCTGAAGAAGAATTTTTTGCCCGGGCCGTCGGTATGGTCAAACCGCTGCCCCCCAAGCACCGCCCCGGCCACCGCGCCAGCTTGCCGTTGGTACAAGCCGCCCCGATTGCCGTGCAGCACCAGCTAGACGAGCTGGCAGTGATGCGCGAGGCCTTGTCAGACGAGTTTGACGTAGAAACGCTGCTGGATACCGACGACGCCCTGAGCTATCGACGCGCAGGCATTGGCACGGACGTAACGCGCAAGCTCCGCATAGGCGGCTGGAGCATTCAAGGCCAAGTCGATTTGCACGGCCTGCGCCGCGAAGAAGCACGTGAGGCGCTGGTGGACTTTATTAAAGATGCTGCCCGCATGGGTTGGCGCTGCGTACGCGTGGTGCACGGCAAAGGACTAGGCTCGCCCGGCAAAACGCCCGTGCTGAAAGCCAAAGTGCAAAGCTGGTTGATTCAAAAGCAGGAAGTGCTGGCATTTGTACAGGCCAGGCCCGCGCACGGCGGGGCAGGGGCCCTGGTGGTGCTGCTGGCGCAGAGCTAGGAGCCTGGGCGGCAGAAGGGACGTCGGCTGCAAAGCGACCGCGACGGTCCATTTTTCACCGGCTTTTTGCCCCATAGCTACGGCTATGGCGCTGCAAACCCGGCAAAAACTGTCCTCGCCGGGGTCACTTTTCGCTTCGACGCCTTCTGCCGCCCAGACTGCTAGTCCGGAAAGGCATCCACCGGCGGCAGGGCCGGTACCAGCTTGCTGACGGCTTCAGCCAAAGCCGCCGCCTTGGCTGCGTTGGCGGCTGCCGAGGCCGCAGACGCGGCTGACTGTGCGCTGCCGCCCGGAAGACCTGTCGCCAGCAAACCCGGCATTTCAGACGCGAGGCGCGGTTTGCCAATGGGCGCGCCGGCCAGTCCTTTTTGCACGGCGGCCATATCGATTTCATTGGGGTATTGCCCCAGCAGCAGATAGTCAAACACGCGCCGGGCAATTGGCGCTGCGTGCGCCGCACCAAAACCGGCGTTTTCCACCACCACGGCCAGCGCTATCCTGGGCTTGTCAGCCGGCGCAAAAGCCATGTACAAGGCATGGTCGCGCTGGTGCTCTTCCAGCTTGCGCGCATCGTACTTGTCCTTTTGCCCAACGCCCACCGCCTGCGCGGTGCCGGTTTTGCCACCGCTGAGATAACTCGCACCCGCAAACACCCGGGCCGATGTGCCTTCTTGTGTCACCCCGACCAGCGCCTTGCGGATCACCGCCACATGTTCCGGTTTGTAGCCCAGGTCCTGGCCCGGCTCGGCAGTGATCGGCTGGATGGCGCGGGACACCGGGTCTTGCGTGGCAATCACCAGACGCGGCTTGTGTTTGACGCCATTGTTGGCCAGCACCGCCGTGGCCTGCGCCA
>ENA-OFCE01001190-OFCE01001190.1-metagenomes-genome-assembly--contig:-NODE-1190-length-14021-cov-6.325505_pt1 | contig 14021 bp, 13 predicted proteins | sample MGYA00153388_OFCE01 | MGnify analysis MGYA00153388
TAAACGGTCAACTCGGGAGCGAGAGCGCTGCCGACACGGTTTCCCGGGCCCAGATTCTGCATTTGATCGACAACGAAGTTGCTGAACTGCCTGCACGTCAACGGGAGGCGTTCCTGCTGCGTTACTGGGAGGAATTTGATGTATCGGAGACAGCAGCGCTGATGGGCTGCTCTGAAGGCAGTGTCAAGACGCACTGTTCCAGAGCCGTTCATGCACTGGCGAAGTCTTTGACAGCCAAGGGAATCAAGCCATGAACACCCTCCAACACGGAGTCAGCAGAAGCCCGGACGAGCACGCCATGCAGCTGCAGGCGCGGTTGGCGGGTCAGCTGGCGGCCGTCTTGTCCGAAAGCGTGCGCGCGCTGCCCCACGACATCACCGAGCGCCTGCGCTTCGGCCGCGAGCAGGCGCTGGCCAAGGCGCGTCAGATGCGCCTGGCGCCCCAGCCAGCGGCATCCAGCGCCGCGTGGCTGAACTCCGCGGGCACGCTGGCGCTGGGCGGTCCGCTCCCTAGCTGGCATCGCGCCCTGTCGCTGTTCCCGTTGTTGATGTTGATCGGCGGCATGTTCCTGATCGACCACTGGGCCACACGTGAACAGGTAGTGGCGGTGGCCGATGTCGATGCCGTCCTGCTGGCCGACGACCTGCCGCCGACGGCCTACCAGGACGCTGGTTTCATCGAATTCCTGCGCACGCCGCCGCCGTTGCCGTTGCCGTTGCCGTTGCCGTTGTCGTTGCCGTTGTCGTTGCCGCTGCCGCTGCCGTGATGAGCATTCGGCACCGTCTTCGCGCCGTGCCCGGGCTGGTCGTGGTCGCCTTGTCGGTGGCGCTGACCGCCGCGGCCATCACGCCCGAGAGCGGTCCTGCCTGGGTGTCGCTCAGCGCAGCGCAGCAGCAGGCGCTCGCCCCCTTGGAGCGCGACTGGGGATCGATTCCCGTCGAGCCGAAACAGAAGTGGCTCGAAGTGGCCGGGCGTCTGTCGAAGATGCCCGCCGATGAGCGTGCCCGCGTCCAGGAGCGCATGGGAGAGTGGTCGCGCATGACACCGGCCGAGCGTGCCCGCGCACGGGTGCAGTTCCAGGAGGTCCGCCGGATCAGCCCTGAAGAACGCCAGGCCCGGTGGCAGGAATACCAGCAGTTGCCTGATGGCGAGCGCAACCAGCTGGCAGAAAAGGCCCGCGTCGAACTCGAAGCGGCCAAGGCCGCAGCGGCCACGTCGCGCCGGCCTGCCGGCCCCACCAGTTCGCCCGGCACCAAGTCGAGCGTGGCAGGCGCCCCGGGCGTGCCCGTGAACGGCGTGGCTGCGGCCAATCTGCAGCAAGCCAAACCCGGTGCGACCACGACCACGATCTCCACCCGTCCAGCGCCACCGGCCCACCACCAGGCGGGCCTGCCCAAGATCGTGGCCACGCCCGGCTTCGTCGATCGCGCCACCCTGCTGCCCCAGCGCGGCCCCCAGGGCGCGGCCGTGCGGGCCGCGTCGGCAGACCCCACCCAGCAGCCATGACCGGCGAGGGGCCGGCCGTGGCCGAGCTGCCAGCGCCCAGCATGTGGCGTCGCCTGGCCTGTCTGGTCTACGAGGCACTGCTGCTGTTCGGCGTGATCATGGCTGCGGGGCTGGTTTACGGCATCGCCACGAATCAGCGCCACGCGCTGCAGGGCACCATGGGCCTGCAGATCGCCGTCTTCCTGGTGTTGGGTCTGTACTTTGTCTGGTTCTGGACACGGCATGGCCAGACACTGGCGATGCGCACCTGGCAGTTGAAGTTGGCCACCGCCCAGGGAGAGCCGATCGGACCCTTGCGCGCCGTGAGCCGCTACGTGCTGTGCTGGGTCTGGCTCTTGCCGGCACTGGCGGTGATCCATTACAGCGGGGCGACAGGCAGCGGCCGCACCTTCTTCGCGCTCTGTGCAGGCGTGCTGGTCTACGCCGCGACCGCTTACGCCCGGCGCGACAGGCAGTTCTGGCACGACGCGATCTGCGACACGCGCATCGTGCCGGCACATCCGAGGGCCAAACTCGCCAAAACGCAGCCTGCCTGAGGCCCGCGCTGCCGCAATGCGGCAAGATGTGGTCGTGCCCGCCAGGGCGATCTCCCCGAATCAACCCATGACCACACCCACGTTGAGCATCTGCGTCTATTGCGGCTCACGCCACGGCAGCCAACCCGCGTACACGGCCGCCGCGCGCGCGCTGGGTGCGGCCATTGGGTCGCGGGGCTGGCAGCTGGTGTATGGCGGCGGCAAGGTCGGACTGATGGGCGAGGTGGCCGATGCCACGCTCGGCGCAGGCGGGCGGGTGGTCGGCATCATTCCGGAGTCGTTGCAGATGCTGGAAGTCGGCCACACCGGGTTGGATGAGCTGCATGTCGTGCCCACCATGCACGTGCGCAAGCAGATGATGGCCGAGCGCGCCGATCTCTTTATCGCGCTGCCCGGCGGCATCGGCACGCTCGAGGAGCTCTACGAGGTATGGACTTGGCGCCAGCTGGGCTACCACGACCAGCCCATCGGGCTGCTTAACACCGCGGGCTACTACGACGCACTGCTCGGCTTCATGAGCCACACGGTGGCCGAGGGCTTCCTGTCGTCGTCGCAGCTGGACAATGTCCGCGTGGGTACTGACCCCGAGGCGCTGCTGCTGTCGCTGGCTGCGCAGGTCCGGCGCAGCGGCGCTGCCGACGACTTCTCGCGCGTCTGACAGCGACCGACAGCGTCAGGCTGCGCGCGCCGGCAGCCTAAACCGCCGCTTCGTCGGTCTCGCCCGTGCGGATGCGCACCACCTGCTCGACCGTCGTGACGAAAATCTTGCCGTCGCCGATCTTGCCCGTCTTGGCCGCCTTGACGATGGCCTCGATGCAGCGTTCGACATCGCCGTCCTTGACCACGACCTCGACCTTCACCTTGGGCAAGAAGTCGACCACGTACTCGGCGCCCCGGTACAGCTCGGTGTGTCCCTTCTGACGGCCGAAACCCTTGACCTCCGTCACCGTCAAGCCGGACACGCCCATCTCGCCCAGCGCCTCACGCACTTCTTCCAGCTTGAACGGCTTGATGATGGCGGTGATCTGCTTCATGTCGAACTCCGGGGCCTGCAACGTTGGATTGATTTAAGCACGGAACTTCGACGTGATGGGGTAGCGCCAGTCGCGGCCAAACGCGCGGTGAGTGATGCGTACGCCCACCGGCGCCTGGCGACGCTTGTACTCGTTGATCTTGATCAGCCAGGTCACCCGCTCCACGACAGCGCGCTCGAATCCGGCTGCGACGATCTCGTCGACCCCCTGGTCGTCTTCCATGTAGCGCGCCACGATCGCGTCCAGCACTTCGTAGGGCGGCAGGCTGTCTTGGTCGGTCTGGTCCGGCCGCAATTCGGCCGACGGCGGGCGGGTGATGATGCGATCGGGGATCACCGGGCCGACGCTGCCATCGGCGCGCAGCACCGGCTGGCGGTTTTTCCATTCAGCCAGCCGGTAGACGAGGGTCTTGGCCACGTCCTTGATGACGGCAAAGCCGCCGGCCATGTCGCCGTACAGCGTGCAGTAGCCGGTGGCCATCTCGCTCTTGTTGCCGGTGGTCAGCACGATGGCGCCCAGCTTGTTCGACAGCGCCATCAGCAAGGTGCCGCGGATGCGCGCCTGCAGGTTCTCTTCGGTCGTGTCCTCGGCGCGGCCCACGAACTGCGGCGCCAGGCCCTGTTTGAAGGCTTCGAACATCGGCGCGATGTCGATCTCGTCCAGGCGCACGCCCAGGCGCTGGGCCATGTCGCGAGCATCCAGCCTGGACATTTCTGCGGTGTAGGGCGAAGGCATCATCACCGCCCGCACATGGTCGGCGCCGATGGCGTCCACGGCCAGCGCCAGCACGAGGGCCGAATCGATGCCCCCGGACAGGCCGATGAGCGCACCAGGAAAACCGTTCTTGCCCAGGTAGTCGCGCACGCCCAGCACCAGCGCCGCCCAGGCCTGCGCTTCGTACGCCGGCACGGGCGCCCGCGGCCCGACGGGCCGGCCGCCGGGCTCCAGGTCCAGCATCAGCAGGGCTGCTTCGAAGGCCGGCGCCCGAGCGCAGACTTCACCCGCCGCATCCACCGCGAACGACGCGCCGTCGAACACCACCTCGTCCTGGCCGCCGACCAGGTGGGCGTACAGCAGCGGGCGCTGGACAGCACGGGCGCGCTCGGCCATGCGGGCTTCGCGTTCGCCGGATTTGTCCAGGTGAAAGGGCGAGGCGTTGATGACGCACAGCACGTCGGCTCCGGCATCCACCGCGGCCCGGGCCGGCTCGTCGAACCAGGCGTCCTCGCAGATCAGCACACCCACGCGCAGCCCCTGGACTTCGAACACCAGAGCCGGCAGGCCGGCATCGCGACCGGACGCGAAGTAGCGCCGCTCGTCGAAGACCTGGTAGTTGGGCAGCTCGCGCTTGCAGTAGGTGCCGATCACCCGCCCCGCCGACAGCACCGACGCGGCATTGAAGCGCTCCTGCACGGCCATCGACTTGGACCTAACATCTCCCCGACGCCCGAACTGATGCGGGTGACCCACCACCAGATGCAAGCCGTCGCAATCCGCCAGTTCCGCAGCCAGCCCGGCCAGAGCGCCGGCACAGGCCTGCATGAAGGCCGGGCGCAGCAGCAAGTCTTCGGGCGGGTAGCCGCTGAGCGCCAGTTCGGGCGCCACCACCAGGCGGGCGCCGGCGGCATGCGCGCTGCGAGCGGCCGTCGCAAGAAGCCGGGCATTGCCCGACAGGTCGCCCACGGTCGAATTGATCTGAGCGAGAGCCACTTTCACGGGTTCGGATCCTGAAACACGCAGGTGCAAGCCATAGACGAAGAGCATGTTATCCGCTGCCACAGCAACCCTGCCGAGGTCGACGCCGCCGCCTGGAACGCGCTGCTGGCGTGCCAGTCCGCGCCCACGCCCTTCATGCGCATGGAGTACCTGCGCGCGCTGCACGACTCCGGCAGCGCCGTGCCGCAGACCGGCTGGTCGCCGCAGTTCATCACCATCGAGTCGGCCGGCGAACTGCGCGCGGCCTGCGCGCTGTATCTGAAGAGCCATTCTTACGGTGAATACGTGTTCGACTGGTCCTGGGCCGACGCCTACCGCAGGCACGGGCTGGACTACTACCCCAAGGGCTTGAATGCCGTGCCCTTCACGCCGGTGCCGGGCTCACGCCTGCTGGCGCATGACGACGCCTGGCGCGACCAACTGGTGGCTGTCATCGGCCAGTGGGCGCGGCAAGGCCGGCTGTCGTCGGCGCATTCGCTGTTCTTGTCGGACGCCGACCGCGCGGCCCTGGAGCGTGCCGGCTGGATGCTGCGCCAGGGCGTGCAGTTCCACTGGACGCGCGACCCGGCGGCGCCCGCGGCCGACTTCACCGAGTTCCTGTCGCGCATGCAGCGCGACAAGCGCAAGAAGATCCAGCAGGAGCGGCGTCGCGTGGCCGATCAGGGCATCGTCTTCAGTGCCCACGAAGGCAGCCAGATCGACGAGCCGTTGTGGGACTTCTTCTACCGCTGCTACACCCTCACCTACCAGGCGCACCACAGCACGCCCTACCTGACGCGCGAGTTCTTCAGGCTCATGGCGCAGACCATGTCACGGCACTGGCTGATGTTCGTGGCACGCCGTGGCGACGCGGCCGGCGAACCACTGGCCGCGTCGTTGGTGGCCATCGACCCGGACCATGGCGCGGCCTGGGGGCGCTACTGGGGGTGTGTGCAACCGCTGAGCTGCGTGCACTTCGAAGCCTGCTATTACCAGCCGCTGGCGTGGTGCATCGCCAATGGTTACCAGCGTTTCGAAGGCGGCGCACAGGGCGAACACAAGATGGCGCGCGGGCTGCTGCCTGTGCGCACCGACTCGGCCCACTGGCTGCGCGACGAGCGCTTTGCCTCGGCGGTGGCCGATTTTCTGGCCGCCGAGGGCGGCGGCATCGAACAGTACGTCGACGAACTGCGCGAGCGCAACCCGTTCAAGCGCTGAAGCTCAACTGGCCTGGGTCGCTGCCCAGTGAACCATGCCGGCGCTGACCTCTGCGCGGGCGGCATCCGGCCCTTCCCAGCCCAGCACCTTGACCCACTTGCCCTCTTCCAGGTCCTTGTAGTGCTCGAAGAAGTGCTGGATGGTCTTCAGCCGCATCGGGTTGAGGTCTTCGATCCTCTGCCACTGGCTGTAGATCGACAAAATCTTGTCGATGGGCACGGCGATCAGCTTGTTGTCGCCGCCGGCCTCGTCGTCCATCTTCAGCATGCCCAGCGCGCGGCAGGTGACGACCACGCCGGGGATCAGCGGCACGGGGGTGATGACCAGCACGTCGACCGGGTCGCCGTCGTCGGCCAGCGTGTTGGGGATGTAGCCGTAATTGCACGGGTAATGCATGGCCGTGCTCATGAAGCGGTCGACGAACAGCGCACCGGTATCGTGGTCGACCTCGTACTTGATCGGGTCGGCGTTCATCGGGATCTCGATGATCACGTTGAATTCATGCGGCGCCTTGGCGCCTGGTGTCACGTTGTGCAAGCTCATGGAAGATGACGCGGCAGCGCCCTGTGTCGTGTTCCGGCATTCTAGGTGGCGGGTCTGCACCCATCACACGCACCCATCACAAACCCCAAGCCGGCGCCGCAGGGCCGTCAGTTAGCATCCGCCCGCGCTGCATACCTTGCAAGCTCGGGCGTTCAGCCCCGGTCTTGCGCAACCGATTCAAAGATCCGGAACGAAGAAGGAGCCCCTCCATGACGACCTCCATGGCGCTGTACACCGCCTTGGCCTGCGGCCTGGCCGCGGTGATTTACGGATTCGTGCAACGCAGCTGGATCCTGGCGCAGGACGCGGGCAACGCCCGCATGCAGGAGATCTCCGGCGCCATCCAGCAAGGGGCGGCCGCCTATCTGGCGCGGCAGTACCGCACCATTGCCATCGTGGGCGTGGTGCTGGCGGTGCTGATCTTCGTCTTCCTGGACACCAAGACCGCCATCGGCTTCGTGCTAGGCGCGGTGCTCTCCGGCGCTTGTGGCTTCATCGGAATGAATATCTCGGTGCGTGCCAACGTGCGCACCGCGCAGGCCGCCACGCGGGGCATCGGCCCAGCGCTGGATGTCGCCTTCAAGGGCGGCGCCATCACCGGCATGCTGGTCGTGGGCCTGGGTCTCATCGGCGTGGTGTTGTTCTTCTGGTGGACGACCGGTGCGGTGATGCCGACCGGCGAGACCACGCTGTCGCAGATGCTCAAGCCCATGTTGGGCTTCGCCTTCGGTTCGTCGCTGATCTCGATCTTCGCGCGCCTGGGAGGCGGCATCTTTACCAAGGGCGCCGACGTCGGCGCCGACCTGGTGGGCAAGGTCGAAGCCGGCATCCCCGAGGACGACCCGCGCAACCCGGCCGTGATTGCCGACAACGTCGGCGACAACGTCGGCGACTGCGCCGGCATGGCCGCCGACCTGTTCGAGACCTACGCCGTGACGCTGATCGCCACCATGGCGCTCGGCGCCATCATGGTGGTCAGCGCGCCGATGGTGGGTGTCATCTACCCGCTGGTGCTGGGCGGCGTGTCGATCATCGCGTCGATCATCGGTTGCTACTTCGTCAAGGCCAGCCCCGGTATGGTCAACGTCATGCCCGCGCTGTATCGCGGCCTGGCGGTGGCCGGCCTGCTGAGCCTGGTCGCCTTCTACTTCGTGACCACGGCGATGTTTCCCGAGCCGATCACGCTGACCGGCGGCAGGACGGCCAGCGCCATGGCGCTCTTCGGCGCCTGCTTCGTGGGCCTGGTGTTGACGGCCACGCTGGTCTGGATCACCGAGTTCTACACCGGCACCCAGTACAGCCCGGTCAAGCACATCGCGCAGGCCTCGACCACCGGGCACGGCACCAACATCATCGCCGGCCTGGGCGTGAGCATGCGCTCCACCGCCTTCCCGGTGCTGCTGATCTGCGCAGCCATCTACGCCGCCTTCGCGCTGGCCGGGCTGTACGGCATCGCCATCGCGGCCACGGCGATGCTCAGCATGGCCGGCATCGTGGTCGCGCTGGACGCTTACGGCCCGATCACCGACAACGCTGGCGGCATTGCCGAGATGGCCGAATTGCCCAGCAGCGTGCGCGCCGTCACCGACCCGCTGGACGCCGTCGGCAACACCACCAAGGCCGTCACCAAGGGCTACGCCATCGGCTCGGCCGGCCTGGCTGCGCTGGTGCTGTTTGCCGACTACACCCACGCCCTGGAAGCGCGCGGCATGCTGGTGACCTTTGACTTGAGCAACCACGAAGTCATCGTCGGCCTGTTTATCGGCGGCCTGATCCCATTCCTGTTTGGCGCCATGGCGATGGAAGCGGTGGGCCGCGCCGCAGGCGCCGTGGTGGTCGAGGTGCGCAAGCAGTTCGCCGACGGCCAGATCATGGCGGGCATGCGCAAGCCCGATTACAGCGCGGCGGTGGACATGCTGACCACGGCAGCGATCAAGGAAATGATCGTGCCGTCGCTGCTGCCGGTGGTGGCCCCCATCCTGGTCGGCATGCTGCTCGGCCCGGCCGCCCTGGGCGGCTTGCTGATGGGCACCATCGTCACGGGCCTGTTCGTGGCCATCAGCATGTGCACCGGCGGCGGCGCCTGGGACAACGCCAAGAAGCTGATCGAGGAAGGCTTCACCGACAGCAACGGCGTGCTGCACAAGAAGGGCGGCGAGGCGCACAAGAGCGCGGTCACCGGCGACACCGTGGGCGACCCCTACAAGGACACCGCCGGCCCCGCCGTGAACCCGTTAATCAAGATCATCAACATCGTGGCCCTGCTGATCGTGCCGCTGCTGCCCATGCCCAGCACGGGGCAGGCCGCTGCGCCCCATGCGGCGGCGGCGGCCTTTACGGCACCGGCACCGGCACCGGCTGCGGTGGCTGCGATGCCGGCGGTCGCATCGACGCCGGCTGCCGCGGCCGTGGCGGCAGAACCGGCCTCGGCCGCGTCGCGCTGAGCGCGTCCCACGGGCGACGCGCTGGGGCAGCGCGCCTCAGCCCGTTCTGGGCTTTTTGATCTTCTCGCGGTGATCGCCGCCCGACGGCCGGCGACGCGTGTCGCACGACAACAGCAGCACCGCCAGCGACAGGCCCAGCATGAAGGCGAGCGACGAACTGCCGCCCCCGCCGCCGCCCGTAGCCTCGACGGGTGGCGTGGTGGGTGGCGTCACGGGCGGGGTCACAGGCGGCGTCACAGGCGGCTCGGGTGGCACGCGGCCCAGCAACGCGGCACAGGTCTCGAGCCGGCTGTCGGCAAGCACGGGTGCCGCGGCCAACGTGGGCGTGTAGCTCGCAGGTGCAGCGGCAAAGCGCAGGGCCTCATCGGCGTCCAGCATGCCTGCGCCGCAGGTGGCCGTGGTGCAGGCGCAGCGGCCGCGGTTGTCGGCCAACGCACAGTCGCCCAGCAGCGGCACACGCACGAAGGGGCGTGCGCTTCGCTTGAGGCCGTCTTCCAGTTGCGCCAGCGTCAGCGATGGGGCCACCGCCAGCATCAGCGTGGCCACTGCAGCCACCGCCGGTGCCGCGAAACTGGTCCCCGTGGCAGCGGCATAGCCCGCCTGTCCTGGGTTGATGCTGCCCAGGTTGCCGGTGGAGACGATGCCGGTGTCGGCCAGCTGCGCATCGCAGGTACCGCCGACACCGGCATCGCCGCCTGGCGTGGCCAGCGACAGGCCGGTGCCGAAGTTTGCGTACGACGCCTTGTAGCCCTCGCGGTTCAGTGCCGTCACGCCGAAGGCGCCTGGGCATGAGGCCGGCCGGCCGACGCTGCTGCGCTGGTTGCCCGCCGCGACCACGAACAGCACGCCGGCCTGGCGCAACTCGGCGATGGCGGCCTGGTACAGCCGCGCCGTGTCGGCGACCTGCGGGTTGGTGCTGTTGGCGTCGCAAGCGTCGATGCCGCCGTAGCTGAGCACAACCACGCGCGCCGGGTTGGGGTTGGCCGGCACACCCGCCACGGGCAGGCCGGCAGCCCAGCGCATGCCGTCGATGATGTCGCTCAGCGCCGCGCCGCATTGGCCGGCCACACGCACCGGCACCACGCGGCCGAACCAGTTGCCGGCCGCCACGCCTTCGACGTTGTTCGACACCGCGCCCAGCTGCCCCGCGATGGTCGTGCCATGCCAGCTCGACACAGGTGCGGCCGGACAGCCGCTGTAGGCCGCCGGGTTGGCCGTGCGTTCGGCCGCGGTGATGGCGTCGCCCGGGTCGCTGGGGTCGTTGTCGCGGCCATTGCCGTCGCGTGAATAGGTGGCGTCGCTGACGAAATCCCAGCCTGGCAGCAAGCGTGCATTCAGCTCCGGGTGCGACGTGATGCCCGAGTCGAGCACTGCCACCACGGCCCCGGCGCCAACGGCCGGCGCGCCGGTGCTGCGGTCCCAGGCGCGGGTAAACCCGGCCACCCCAGTGCTGCCGGCGGCCACGGCCTGCAACCACCACTGTTCGGCGTAGCGGACGTCGTTGGGGCGCACATCCTGGCGCTGCTCGCGCACATCCGCCACGGCGGCGCGGATGCGCGGGTCCGCACGCAGACGCGCCAGAAGCGCCGCACGGTCTTCGGCGCTGGTGTCGTCGGCCATGTGCACACGTTGCCACCGGCCGCCCAGGCCGCTGAGGGCGTCGCCCAGCCTAGCGGCACGCGGTGCGTCCGCCAGCGTGGCAGACATGCGCTGCTGGCGCGTGGCTGGCGCCTCCGCCGCCGCGTGGTCGTTCCACTGGATCAGGAGGCTGCCCGGCGCTGCAGCAGCGCCTTGAACCGTCAGGGTGAGCGCCGCCGCCATTCCGGCAAGGCATCGGAACAACAGTGCCTGTGTGCGCTGTGCACCATCGGAGAGTTTGCATTTCATGCCTTGCACTCTAGGCGCCGCGCCTTGTGAGCCGATGACAGTGCAAGCGGGGCATGAGCCGATCGGACCATATCTGTCCTCGAATGCTCTTGGCTTCTTCACTGTGCGGTCACCGGCCGGCCTTAGCCTGAGCCGATCTACCCATGACGACCCACGACACCGCCCAGCCAAGGGTGCCTCTCCCCCAGACCGCCCTGCCCTGCCTTGCCGAACATGCGCCGCCCTTCATTCGCCGTCCTGTCCCGTGGCCGCCGCGGCTTCACCCTGCTCGAACTGCTGGTGGTGATGGTCATCATCGGCCTGCTGGCCGGCTATGTCGGCCCCAAGCTGTTCGGGCAGATCGGCAAGTCGGAATCGAAAGTGGCGCGGGCGCAGATCGACGCGCTGCAGAAGGCGCTGGACCAGTACCGCATCGACATCGGCAGCTACCCGGGCACGCAGCAGGGCCTGCAGGCGCTGGTGGTCAAGCCGATGGACGAAGCGCGGTGGCTGGGCCCCTACCTGGCCAAGGCAGTGCCGCCCGACCCCTGGGGCCGCGCCTACCTGTACCGCGCGCCCGGCCAGCACGGTGAATACGACCTGCAAAGCCTGGGTCGCGACGGCGCCCCCGGCGGCGATGGCGACAAAGCCGACCTGAACAGCTGGTAGACCCGATGCCGCAGTACCAGGCTTGGGTGTGCAGCCCGCCGGGCCCGCGGGCGCCCGGCGCTGCCGCAACGCGCCGCGTGCGGGTGCATGCCGAGTCACCGGCGGCGGTGGCCCAGGCGCTGGGGCTGCCGCCGACGGCCGTGCTGTCGGTCGAACCCGTTGCAGCCGCGCGTGTGCGCGCAGCGCAGCGCATCGAGTTGCGGCTCTTCAGTCAGGAGCTGGCCCTGCTGCTGCAGTCAGGCATTCCCTTGCTCGAGTCACTGCAGACGCTGCGCGAACGCGACGCCGCGCCCGGGCTCGATCAGCCGGGGACCACGACCGCGGGCGACACCGCCCTGGACCGGGTAATGAACGCCCTGCGCCAGGGCCAACCGCTGTCGGCCGCGCTGCAGACGGCGCCGCGCGACTTCGACGAGTTGTTTGTCGCCATCGTGGCGGCCAGCGAGCGCAGCGGCACGCTGGCTCGATCGCTGCGCGACCATGCGGCGTATCTGAATTGGGCGCAGGCCTTGCGCAGCCGGCTGGTGGCCGCAGCGATCTACCCGCTGCTGCTGCTCGGCGCAGGCACTGCCGTGCTGCTCTTCCTGCTGTTGTACGTGCTGCCGCGTTTCGCCGGCATTTTCGAGGGCCTGGGCGACGAGGTGCCGGCGGCCTCGCGGGCGCTCATCGCCGTCGGCGCCTGGGCAGCGCAGCAGCCTTGGGTCACCGGTGGCGTGCTGGCCGCCCTGCTGCTGCTGCCCGTGGTGGCCTGGCGCCGTCCGGGTCTGCGCGCCATGCTGGCCACCTGGGCCTGGCGCTGGCCAGCTGTGGGCGCACGCTGGCGCACGGTGGCCCTGGCCCGGCTGTACCGCTGCCTGGCCGTGCTGATGCAGTCCGGCGTTCCGGTGCCCGCAGCGCTGCGCCTGGCCGGCGCAGTGCTGCCTGCGCCGCTACGCCCGGCGTTGACGGGCGCCGTGGTGGCGGTGGAAGGGGGACGCCGTCTGTCGCAGGCACTGGCCGACGCCGGTTTGGCCACGCCCGTGGCCCTGCGCATGGTGCGTGTCGGCGAGGGCACCGGTGAGCTGCCCACGATGCTCGAACGGGCGGCCAGCTTTCACGACGAGGAGATCGCGCGCCTGGCCGAGTGGGTCACCCGTGCCGTCAACCCGGTGCTGATGCTGGTGATGGGGGTGTTGATCGGCGGCGTCGTGGTGTTGATGTACCTGCCCATCTTCACGCTGATGGAACAGGTGCAGTGACCGCCCTGCCCGACTTCGAACGCTGGCCGCTGCGCGATGCGCTGCGCCACCGCGCCGTGCTTGTGCGCGACGGCAGCGGCCCGGCCGCGCTGTGCGCCGACCGCGACGCCGACACTCTGCTGCTCGAAGCCGCGGAGGCACGGCTGGCGCAGCCACTGACCTGGCGGCGCTGCGAGACGGCCGCACTCGACGCCTGGCTTGCCGAGGCCGAAGGCCAGGGCCGTGCGCTCAGCGGCCTGCCGGGTACTTCTGCCGTTGCCGAGGCCGCGGAGGACGGTGGCGGACAGCCCGAGCTGTCGCTGGCCGGCCTGGCCGACGGCAGCAGCCCCGCCGTGCGACTGCTCGACGCCGTCATCTACGACGCCTTGAAGGACGGCGCCAGCGACATCCACATCGAACGCGACGCGCTGGGCGCCGAGGTGCGGGTGCGGCTGGACGGCGTGATGCAGCCGCTGCAGCGCGTGCAGGGCGCCGGCCTGGAGGTGGTGGTCGACTACGCCCACACACCCGACGCGCTGGACAAGGTGCTGCATGCCCTGCGCCCGCTGGCGGCAGCGCGTGGCGGGCGGCTGTGGTGTGTATTCGGCTGCGGTGGCAACCGCGACGCCAGCAAGCGCCCGCTGATGGGCGCCGTGGCCGCGTGCGGCGCCGACCACCTGGTGCTGACCAGCGACAACCCGCGCCACGAGTTGCCTGAACTCATCCTGGCGCAGATCGCAGCCGGCTGTTCGGGTGTCGGTGGGCACGTCAAGGGTCAGGGCCAGGGCCAGGGCCAGGTCGTGGTGGATGTGATTGCCGACCGTCGCGAGGCCATCGCACACGCCGTGGCCCGTGCAGCGGCGGGTGACGTGGTGCTGCTGGCCGGCAAGGGCCACGAGGATTACCAGGACGTGGCCGGGGTGAAGCGCCCGTTCAGCGATCTGGTCGAAGCGCGCCATGCCTTGGCGCGCCGTGCGGAGCAGCACGCATGATGACCCTGGCCCAAGCCCATGCCTTGTTGCCCGGCAGCGTGCTGATGGGTGACGACAAAATGGGTGACGACAAAACCAGCGGCAGCACGGCCTTCCTGCGCGTACACAGCGACACGCGCACGCTGCGCACGGGCGACCTGTTCGTGGCCCTGCGCGGTGAACGGTTTGATGCGCACGATTTCCTGCCGCAGGCCGCCGCGGCTGGCGCCGTCGCCGCGCTGGCCGAGCATGGCTTGTCACGCGCCTTGCCGGGCCTGCAAGTCGCTGACGTGCTGCCGGCGCTGCAGCAACTGGCCAGTGC
>ENA-OFCE01001191-OFCE01001191.1-metagenomes-genome-assembly--contig:-NODE-1191-length-14007-cov-3.869839_pt1 | contig 14007 bp, 13 predicted proteins | sample MGYA00153388_OFCE01 | MGnify analysis MGYA00153388
AGCAGCGGAACGAGCAGCAACAGCAAAAGAAGCGTGGGCCAGATGAAGGTCATTTCAGGCGGCTCGTGCGGTGGGTAAATTGTTTAAGGGCCGACGTTTGCGCGCCTGCGAAAAGCGCACCAGATTGTCCAGTAACGATTGATCCGTCGCAAGCGTCAAGCGATCCACCCCGAGGCGCGAAAACGTCTGCCGCAGCGCCTCGTCACGCTCGGTCGCCAGCGTTTCAAAGCGGGTGCGGAATCCTTTATCGGAGGTGTCGACAAACAGTTGCTCACCGGTTTCCGGGTCTTCCATGGTGATCAGACCGAGATCAGGCAGCGTTTGTTCAAGCGGATCGGACACTTGCACCGCGACCACATCGTGCCGCTGTGCCAACTGCGCAAGCGGCTTCTCCCAGCCCGGCTCACTGATGAAATCGGACACCAAAAACACGGCACTGTGCCGCTTGATCGTCTCCGCCGCGCGATCAAGCAGCACCTCAAGCCGCGTCGGCCCTACCGCACCAAGAATGGGGCGATTCCGCAAGCGATGTAGCAGGTGCAACACGTGCCTTCGATCGCAACGCGGCGGGATGATGGTGTCGACGGTAGAGCCATAAATCATCGCGCCGGTGCGATTGCCGTGCTGCGATAAAAGGCGTGCGAGCGCTGCCACAAACTGGGTCGACAGATCGCGCTTGGTGACGGGAGGCGCCACAAGCGTGCCGGTCAAAGGAGCCACACGCGCGTGGCTGCGCGCAGAGCCGAAATCCGACGATGGACTCAAGTCCACCAAAAACCACGCGTTCATGTCTCGGTCTTCGCTGAATTGCCGCACATAGGGCGAATCCATGCGCGCCGTCACGTTCCAGTCGATGTGGCGCACATCATCTTCATGCTGATATTCACGAAGACCGGCGAAGTCAAGACCAAAACCGCGCAGCAGCGTACGGTAGTCGCCTTGCAGCAGGCCGTCGAGGCGCTTGAGGACGGTCCATTCGAGATGGCGCAGGATGGCGTCATCGGTTCCACTTGTTGCCGATTCAATAGTTCGGCCCCCTACCCGAGCGGGGGAAGATTGGGGTGGGGGCTTCCGACTAAACAGCATCGTCATTCACCAAAGTCGCTTCACCCCCTGCGCTACCCATAAATCTGTTTTTGTGGGAGCGGTTCTACCGCGATGGCTTGGCTGCGAGAGCCGTTTCGCGGTGGAGCCGCTCGCACAGAACCGGGCAAACATCTTCTTCACGCTGCCTCCCGTTCATCATCTCGCGACTGCAACGGCTTGGCCGGTGCCAACACCTTCGCCATGATTTTGCTGATGATCGCGTCGGCACTGATGCCGTCCGACAGCGCCTCGTAGCTCAACACCAAACGATGCCGCAACACATCATGCACCAAGGCAGTCATGTCGTCCGACAGCACATAGCGCCGACCGCGCATCAGCGCCAGCGCACGCGACGCTTCGGTCAAATTAATCGTGCCACGCGGACTTGCGCCGTAGGTGATAAATTTTTTCAACTCACCCAAACCAACGCGCGATGGGTCACGCGTCGCCGCCACCAGCTTCACCGCGTATTGAATCAAAGCCGGATCAACGTACACGTCCCGGCATGCCTGCTGCAACACCTGCAATTGTTCGGTCGTCGCAATCGGCACCAAATCAAGTCGCGGCCCAGTGACGCGTTGCACGATCACAAATTCTTCTTCGTCCGACGGGTAATCCACGATTACCTTCATCATAAAGCGGTCAACCTGCGCCTCCGGCAACGGATACGTGCCCTCGGTTTCAATCGGATTTTGCGTGGCCATCACCACGAATGGAATCGGCACTTTGTGCGTTTCACCGGCAATGGTGACCTGACGTTCTTGCATCACCTCTAACAGGGCGCTTTGCACTTTGGCCGGTGCGCGATTGATCTCATCGGCGAGTAACAGATTGGTAAATACAGGGCCCACCACGGTGCTGAATTCACCGGACTTCTGGCTGTATATCCGTGTGCCAACTAAGTCTGCGGGCACCAAATCCGGCGTGAACTGAATGCGCTTAAAACTGCCTTGAACGGCGTTGGCCAACGTCTTCACGGTCAACGTTTTTGCGAGACCCGGCACGCCTTCCACCAGTAAATGTCCCTGCGCCAACAGCGCCACCATGACGCGCTCAAGAAAGCGATCTTGACCAACGACCACTCGCTTCACCTCGTACAAGATGCGCTCCATCAGTTCGGCGCTTTCGGCGTGGTTTGATTGCATTTCAGACGTATTCATTCGTATGTCATTTCAGGTTCGAATGTAGGATCGCATCTAGGCGCGAAAGACGATCAACGAAGACGGAGGGATCGCGGCCAGGGCCGCTCCTACCCCTCTAAAACGGCGGCATACCCACCGCAGACGCGGCGTTCTCAATCGGCACCGCAAATCCGATCCCAATAAAAGTTCGCGCCTCAGTCGGGTTCAGAATCGCCGTGACGATGCCCACCACTTCGCCCTCCGCTGTTATCAAAGGCCCACCCGAGTTCCCCGGATTGGCTGCAGCGTCAAACTGGATCAAATTGGTGAGCAACCGTTTGCCTTCGGGCGACATGAAATTGCGCTTGAGCCCCGACACCACACCGGCTGAAACCGACGGCCCGATGCCAAACGGAAATCCCACCGCGAATACATGGTCACCATGCGACAATTTTTCGGTGCTGGCCATCGTCGCGGCAAGCATGTCGTCGGGAATTGTCTGCGCCCGAATTACGGCCAGATCATGCTCAGGCCGCATGCCGGTGACGTGCGCCGCACTCTCCGAGCCATCAAAAAATGTGACCATAATTCGGTCGGCACCGGAGACCACATGCAGGTTGGTGAGGATGGTGCCGTTGTCAACGATCACCACACCAGTGCCTACGCCGTGCGGCGTTTCTTCCTTAGTCTTTGGATCGGTGACAAAGCCGCTGACGCGCACCACTGAAGGCAGAATCGTCTCGTACGCTTTGACCGCAGGCGACGGCGACGTGGCCTCTTGCAGGCTGTGCGCGACAGCCGCGTCGATGTTTTCTTGGGTGAGTCTGACTTGCTTGGGGCCGAGCCATTGTGTCGCTAGAAAAACGCCACCGACCATCATGAGCGCACCCACAGCACCCGCCGTGGCGGCCTTGATCGTCGCCGCTTCGGGGCGCAAAAGGCTACCTACCCGACGCTTAAGTCCTGCAAAAAAAGCCCGCAGTTCCATGTGCTACCACCACTGATTGATAACGCATAGTAAACGTTACGCAAGGTGTGTCAAGATGGCGTGTCAGTTGGCGGGTTCGCGACCGGCTTCGGCATGTCGCTTTCGCAAAAAGGACAGACAAAATGCGGTTTGCTTCAGGTCGTTTCAACCTTGCCATTATTTTTGTCACGTTGTGCAATAAATTTGACAAAGCGAGGCGCCAACGCCGCTTGCGCGCCAGCGCCACCCCGCTCAATCAACCTCGGTCCGTTACACAACACTTTATTGCGCTCAGCCTGTATGCCTTCTAGTGCGGCCGCAAACGCCCGCGACAGTGATCGCCTTGCGAAGCTGCGCGAGCTGGTCATTCTCGACAGTGAGCCCGAGGCGGTATTTGATTCGATTGTCCGGATGGCCACCGAAGCGTGCGGCGTGCCGATTGCGCTCATCAGCCTGATTGACGCGGAGCGGCAGTGGTTTAAGGCAAACGTTGGCCTGCCGAGGCTCAGCGAGACGCCGCGCGACATTGCGTTTTGTGACTACGCGATTTGCAGCGACGAGGTGTTTGAAATCACCGACACGCGTCGCGATTCTCGTTTCAATGCCAACCCGTTGGTGACGGCGGATCCCAACATTCGCTTTTATGCGGGCGCGCCGCTGGTGATGCCGGGCGGCGAACGGGTCCGAACGCTGTGCGTGCTTGATCGCGTGGTGAACAAGCTCACGGAGGCGCAAATGAGCACCTTGCGCGCACTCGCCGAGATCGTGAGCCAGACGCTCATCATGCGCCGCGATCTGATCAATAAGACGCTTGCGGTGCGCGATTCTCAAGACCGCGCGCACGTTCAGAGCGAGCGCTTCATGCGCCAGATTGCCGATAGCCTGCCCATTCGCATTGCCTACGTAGACCCAGCGCTGCGCTATCGGTTTGTCAACCAGGCGCAGTGTGACCGCTTTGGTTTGACCCGATTTCAAATTCTGGGTCAAGCGCGCCCCGAACTTAAAAACGGCGTGGTCGACGTGATCTTGGAGGCGAGAGCGCGTGCAGCCCGAAACGGTGAAGCGCAAAAGTTTCAGTTTGAAGATCCCACGTCCACCGGACTGCGCAGCATTGAGGGCACCATGATCCCCGATGTGCTCACCAACGGCGACGTGGTGGGCTTCAGCTATACCGGCGTTGATGTCACCGAACGCGTGGCGGCGGAACGAGCGCTGAGTGAGCTCACCGCCATCATCGAGAACACCACCGATTTTGTGACCCAGATTGACCGTCACGGGCAAGTCACATACATGAATCCGGCGTCGCGCCGCGCCAGTGGGATCGATCTTGACGCGCCGGTGGGCGAGCTTAACTACGCCACCTACAACACGCCGCGCACCCTGCAACTGCACGTGGATGTGATCCTGCCAGCGCTTCAATCAAGCGGCGTGTGGGTCGGGGAGACCACGGTGTACGGGGCCAATCGGCAGGAGATTCCAGTCAGTCACATGGTGATCGCACACCGTGACGAGCGGGGCCGCGTTGAGCGCTACTCGGCGGTGATGCGGGACATCACGGTCGACACCAACGACAAGTTGGACGCGCTGCGCCAGATCAACACCTTGCGCTCGGTGACCGAGGCTATTCCAGAAAGCGTGGCCGTGGTCGGCTCTGATTTGCGCTACCGTTTCGTCAACTCTGCGTTTGAGTGCTCTCTTGACCTGCCGCGCGAAAAAATCATCGGTATGACCATGCGCTACGTGCTGGGTCGCGACGCTTTTTTGCAAAATTTGCCCCGGCTTGCGCGCGCATTGGCGGGCGAGACGGTCGCCTTCGAAAGCATGTCAAGTGGCGTGAACGGCCCGATCCATTTGTCGATCAGCCACGCGCCGCTGCGTGTAGATCAGGCAGGCGTTGACAGCGTAGTCACCGTGTCGCGCGACATCACCCTGCAAAAGCGCGAAGAGAAACAGCTGCGCGAACTCAGTCGGCGCGACGGCTTGAGTGGCCTGCTCAACCGGGCGGGTCTGGAGCAGTATTTGGAGCGGGCGCTGAGCGAAGGCGGCAGCGCTTCACTCGCGTTGCTCTACATTGATCTCGATCATTTCAAGCCAGTGAACGATCAGCATGGGCACGCGGTGGGCGACCAAGTGTTGCAATTGTTTGCGCAGCGCATGCGCAAATCGGTGCGCCCGACGGACTGCGTGGCGCGGCTCGGCGGTGATGAATTCGTTATTGTGCTGGCTGATGTTGCCGATCGGGCGGTGGTCTGGTCCGTCGCCGAACAAGTCATCAACGCTGCAAAAAGACCGTTTGCGGTCGGCGAGCATCACATCAGCGCCGGTGCCAGCGTTGGCATTGCTCGGGGTGTGGTGCGCGAGTCCGGCTGGCGCGACCTCATCGCGCGAGCGGATGCCAATTTGTACAAGGCGAAGGCAGCGGGGCGAGGGCGCTACGTCGACGAAGCGCCAGACGAGCCCTAAAGTGGGTGGCGCGATCAACAATCTACGGACATTCTCGATTAGCGTCATTTTTTGTCGTCGCACCTGCGAAGGCGGGGGCCCAGCGTCTCTCGGTTACTTACAAACTTCGGAGCAACCCGCAAAGTCACTGGGTTTCTGCATTCGCAAGAACGACGCCGTGCGTGGGCTGTCCCAATGAATGATCTCCGATCAAAAGCCCCTATACTTTTTTGACGCTCACGCCACCCACCGACAACGCCCGCAGCGTCTTTTCGTCGATGTGGGCGAGCAGCACAGGTAGGCTTGATTCGTTCAACCTGATAATCTGAAACGGCGACGCCGCCAGCAGTTTTTCGGCTGACGCGAGCACGCTGGTGTCGGCTGCGCGTTCGTGCTGCGTAAAACGATGTTTGACTATTAACGCGACGACGGCAGTTGGCAGCAATAAAACCGCGAGACCCACGACCGGGGCAACGGCGCGGTGTCGCTGCTACAACGTTGCGCGAGCGTCGCTGCTGCTAACGCGGCAGTTTCGCTTTCCGACGTACGTGAATGGCAATGCGGACGGCATGCTGATCGAGGCCTGCGCGGGCCTGCTGGACGGCGACCATGCACATGACTGCATTCGTCGTCAGGCGGCAGAAGAAACGGGCTGTGTCGTGCGCTCGCCCAAGAACATTTTTGAGGCCTGCATGAGCCCCGGATCAGTCATCGAGAAGCTGCATTTTTTCGACACCGAATTCGACGATTAGGATCGCGTGACTACGGGCGCTGGCGACCGCGCTAGGAATGATCGCAACGAGCAGCATCGAAGACGGCAAAACGATCATGATGTCGCAATATGCCGCGCTGGTTGGGTTAGCGCAATTGCGTTGACACAGCTTTTCTTTTTAACACCCTGTTTGTATGGGCTTAAATAGGGAATCGCTATGTATCGACTTTTCGCGGAATCGGCGCGTAGCCCACGTTAATGCTGGGGTACGGCGAAAAGACTTATCGCTTTTTCTTCGAGCGATGGCGTGTCTAAACGGATCGAATCAAACGCTCGATGCGCGGCCAAAGTTCGGCGCTATTTGCTCGTCTAAAGGCGCCGAGGTGGCCGATGGCGGTGAGCCCTACGTCGGTCGGTGCAATCACGTGCAGCGTGTTGCGCGCGTTGGCAAACGCCGCCATCAGCTTGCGCGTGCACGTCTGGGTCATCGCCTCGTCGTCGGTGAAACTAATCGCGTCGATCCTGAAGCGTGCCGAGAGCAGACTCGGCATCACCTTGTCCGGCTCAGCGCCCCAAGCGAAATCGGGATGACGACACCAACGTGCCCATTGGCGCGCCGCCGGGCCAGGCAAATCTCCCACCATGCCCAGCCACTTTCCTGGGAAATAGCCGAAAAGGGGCGTGAGGAGCGGCACCGCAACATGCAACATCAACGGCGCGACGCGACGAGACGGCGCTGCCCAATCGCGCCAGAAACCCGCGCCTGCAGCCACCGAAATCGCATGGCCAACACGACGCTGCGTAGCCGCATCCGTCATGCCCGCGTGATTGATGCCCAAGCTGTGCCCAACTAGGGTGATCGGCTCGCCGCAATTGAGCTCGCTGAGCCGATGCACTGCGGCGGAAAAATCAAGGCGCGCCCACGTCAACATGTCTGCATCCAGTCCCTTGAGCGAGTGTTTGTGCATCGTCTGCCGTGACGCGCCGATGCCGCGCAGATCAAAGGTCATCACCCAATAACCGCGCGCCGTCAACCACTGCGCAAACGGGCTGTGAAAGCGCTTGGTCACGCCCAGCGCACCTGCGATGAGAACCGCACCTTTTGCCGTTTCGGGAGGCTCAAAAAGCGTGCCCGCGAGCGGCGTACCGTCAGCGGCGTTGAACGTAAAGTCGCGTGGCGTTGGACTCAGCATGGAATTCCGTATGATTGTTTCGCTACTGCAGTGGACGCGGGTCAGTCATGAAACCCTCGGCCTTCAACACCGCGCGAATCACGCCGTGCAAACTGGTTGGCACGCGATATTCCGGGTGTGCTCGAAAAACCGCTGCGGCATCACTCATGCGGAGCATCGAATCAAAATGACGCTCGGATTCGGCTAGCTCTGATCGGTGAATGGCGATCAATGTTGGCGATGTGTCGGCATCGCGTTCCGGTGTCTGCCGAATGTGTCGTAGCGCAGGCAATTGCTTTGCGCATTGGCAGGCTGCATCCGCGTTGACTAGGCCACAGGTTTGCGCCGTGAATGCGTTCATCTTGGCACGCGAGCGAGCCAGTCGCTGACGATAGGCAGCTGGCGTCACGCCGAGCACCTCAGCCGCGTCGCGCGAGGGCAAGCCGAACACCGTGTCAAGAATGTAGGCGAGCCGTTGATCGCGATCCATGGTCATCAGCATGTTCTGCGTACAGCTGAGCGCGATCTGGCGCGCCTCAAGTTTGTCCTCGGGAGTCAGCGCATGCTCCGTTTGGCCACGACTCTCGACGGACTGGCCGAAATCGAGAGCCGCTTGCAATCGCTCGTTCATCGCGTCCAGTCAGATCGCAGGGCATTTCTTGCTCCGCGTGATCGCGGTTAGCAATTGGTTTCGGGCACTCTGAAATACCCAGGTCGAAAGCGCAGACTCTCCGCGAAACGCACTGACGTGCGTGACTACTTTAAGCAGAATTTCTTGCGTCGCATCGGCCGCATGCTTACGGTTGCCGAGCATGCGCACAGAGAGATTGAAAACGCCAGGCTGAATGCTCAGCAGCAACTGATCCATGGCCGCGAGATCGCCGTTGGTTGCCGCGTGGATGGTGATGGCGCTGGGGGAAACAATTCTCATCAAGCTATTTTTCAAGGCTTGGCAACGAGCATCGCGCCGGACGGCAGGACGTTATCAGCGCGAAGCGTTGGCAGCAAAATTGGGGTATCGAACCATTCAATTTTGGCGTCAACACCGTAGGTTCTTTTTACGCGCGCTTGCCATGCGTCGCTGAACCAAGCCTTTGCGCTGGCATCGTCTTTCCAAAGATACACGCCACCGAAAGTGCCCTCGTTTGACACGGTGAAATGTTTGCGTAATAAGCCGGGAATTTTTTTATAGGTGGGCACGGCTTCCGCAAATTCCGTGACCAAACGTTGGCGGCTGATGCCCGCAGGAATTGCAATTTCGACTACTGTCCCTACGGCCTCACTCGAGCAGTCGGCGGGCGTTCCGCCGGGGCGGTTATCGATTGAAACCAGCGCGTCAAAGAAGCGAACTTGCGCGTCCGCGCCACGCTTTTTGCGCACGCGCTCAAACCATGTCGGACGGAACCACGCCTGTGCGGCGGCCTTATCGCGCCAAAAGTAACTGCCGCCAAAATCACCGCGCACCCGCGCAAACGAAAACGCCTTGAACGCCAACCCCGGCAGCGCCGCATATTCCGGCATCGTGTAGCGCATTTTGCCTGTCACCAAAGCGCGCGGCGCACACCACGGCGTCGGCACCTTAATTACTGTGACTACCGCGACCTCTGCGGATTGCGACAGATTGTCGCTCGGCGCGTTGCTGATGGTTTGTGCGACTGTGTGTGTGGCGACTGAAGCTACGGCAAGTGTGACCGCCAAAGCGGTGGTCGCGAACCGGGCTTTGACCATTGCCGCGTTCACTGCTCTTCGCGGTATCAATGGTGAGCTTTTCTGCATACCGTTCTCGTTCCTACCGTTGAGCAAGTCCGAATGAGCTTGCTTAATCATTTAGACATCGGCGCGGCAAAGTTTGTGACCGAAAGCATACTGTTATCCGCAACGGTACGATTTACTTATGAGTCACCGCGGGCTTAGCAAAAAGCTACTGCCGCCGATCTAGCAACAAAACGGCCGCACCGGATGCCAGAAACAAGCCTGCGCTGCCACGGTTAACGCTGCGCATGTTGGCAGGATGGGCTGCCAGCCAGCGGCTCACGCCTCCCGCCGCCGCACCGAGCGCGCCGTACGCGATAACCGTCAGCACTGAGAAGATCGCACCGAGCAACAGCATCTGCACCAGCGGACTAGAGACAGGATTAGTGTCGCTGCCGGACTGCACAAACTGCGGCACGAAGGCGAGCACGAGCAGCGCCATTTTCGGGTTCAGCCGATTGCTCAGAATGCCGCGCCAGAAAATCGTCGTGAGCGGCGCTTGGGGCGCATTATGCAGCGTGCTAGCGGCCTCGCTGCGCCACTGCTGCACGCCGAGATAAATCAGGCGCGCACCCCCAACCAGCCTCATCACCCAGAACGCCGTTTCGCTAGCGGTCAACAGCGCGCTCACGCCCAGCGCCGCCAACAGCGAATGCGCCATGATGCCCACCCCCGCCCGACGCATGCGCAAAGCCCGCGCCGCGCCGCTGCGTCAGCCCACGCGAAAGCGACAACAACCTATCCGGCCTTGGAATAGCAATGATGATCTCCACAGCGGGGAGGTAGAGGAGGGTTTGGTCTAAGGCGAGTATGGGGGGAGGTTAGCGTGTGGGTGACGGAAGCCGCTGCCTCGTTAGGCGCGCGCACTCAGGCGAGATACCTCACCACACCGTCCTTCCCGCGTAGGCGAGAATCCAGACCGTGGCGGCCAAAGGTGCCGCATCAAAATTAGACGAAGCAGAACGCCTGTCGACGTGTCGGCAATTTGTTGCTCACACGTCGGCCAATAAAAAAAGCCCGCATCGCGGGCTTTTTTGATGGTCGAAGAATTACAGATCCAGCGATATTTTCTTCGCATCCACCACACGTTTCCACTTGGCAACTTCACGCTTAATTTGTTCGGTGAACTGCTCGGATGTGTTGCCCACGGCAAAGGCACCGTTCTCTTCAAACTTTTTGATCGTGTCAGGATCTTTCAATACGACCATGGACACGTCATAGAACTTTTTGACGATGTCTTTTGGCATGTTGGCTGGGCCAACCAGGCCAAACCAGGTGTCCGCTTCATAGCCCTTCAAGCCGAGTTCAGCAAAGGTCGGCACGTTCGGCAATTGCGGAATGCGATTAGGAAAAGCAAGACCAATCGGTATGAAGTTGCCCGCTTTGATTTGCGCGAGCGAGGACGTTAAGTTGTCCCACATGATCGGTACATTGCCCGCGAGCACGTCGGTTACTGCGGGGCCTGCGCCTTTGTAGGCGATGTGTTGCGCGTCGGTGCCCGTTTCAACCAGAAACAATTCCATCGCGAGATGGCCTACACCGCCTGCGCCCGAGCTTGCATAGCTGTGCTTGGTTGGGTTTGCTTTCAGTTCGGCGACGAGGGACTTGTAGTCCTTGTGCGGAAAGTTTTTGTTAACGACGATGATGCCGGGAACGGACGCCAGGTTGGTGATGTGCGTGAACTGCGTCAACGGATCGAGCTTGTTGTTTTTGTAGGCAACAATGTTGGTGCCCATGGTCGACACAGAGCCCATACCAATGGTGTAGCCGTCTGGTGCGGCCTTGGCAATCTCGGCTGCGCCAATCGAGCCACCGGCGCCAGCGCGGTTTTCAACGATCACCGGCTGGCCCATCAGTGGCGTCATTTTGGCGGCCATGATGCGGGCGACGATGTCGGTGGTGCCGCCCGGCGCGAACGGGATGATGAGCTTGATGGGTTTGCTCGGGTAAGCTTGGGCAAAGGTGGCGCTCGCCAAAAGCACGGTTGCAAGCGCGGCGAAAGACTGGGTGAAACGCATTGGTTTTTCCTTCGTAAATGATTTGCGAAGTGTAGGGCTAAAACGGCAAAGCAAGCTGGGGGTTGACCCGAGCAAACTGCACCCGAAAATCGTGCTGAATGCGCTTCAACGCCTCCGGTGTGTCCGCCTCAAAGCGCAGCACCAGCACCGGCGTGGTGTTCGACGGACGCGCGAGGCCGAAGCCGTCTGCGTATTCCACACGCAGACCGTCGATGGTCGAAATGCGCGTGTAGTTGGTGAACTTTGCCGTGGCCTTTAATTGCGCCATTAGCGTGAAGTGTTCGCCCTCGGCGCACTTGATATTGAGCTCGGGCGTCGACGGCGCATTGGGCAAATCTTCCAGCACTTTACTCGGGTCGGCTACTTTGGAGACGATCTCTAGCAATCGCGCGCCGCAGTAAATTGCGTCATCAAAACCGTACCAACGTTCCTTGAAAAAGATGTGCCCGCTCATTTCACCTGCGAGCGGGGAGCCGATTTCCTGCATCTTCGCCTTGATCAGCGAATGTCCCGTTTTCCACATCAGCGGCACGCCGCCGTGCTCGACAATGTATTTGTCGAGCAAGCGTGATGACTTCACATCATAAATAATCGTCGCACCGGGGTTCCTCGATAGCACGTCTCCCGCGAACAACATCATCTGACGATCCGGAAAAATCACCTCACCGGACTTGGTGACCACGCCGAGACGATCACCATCGCCATCGAACGCAAGACCCAATTCCACGTCGGTGGTTTTGACGATGTGAATCAGCTCTTCAAGGTTTTCAAGCTTCGATGGATCGGGGTGATGGTTCGGAAAATTTCCATCAATCTCGCAATACATTTCCACCACATCGCAGCCCATTGCACGGAAGACTCTCGGTGCCAGCTCCCCTGCCGCACCGTTGCCGCAATCAATGGCAATCTTCATCGGTCGCGCCATTTTTGCGTCGCCTACGATGCGATGAAAGTACGCGTCCTTCACGTCCACGACACTATGCGTGCCATTGCCCTTGAGCACGTCACCCGACTCTGCGCGGGTTTTGAGCGCGAGGATGGTGTCGCCCCAAATCGCTTCGCCCGCAATCACCATCTTGATGCCGTTGTAATCTGGCGGGTTGTGGCTGCCTGTGACGCTAATGCACGAGCCTGTGCCCAGCGCGTGACCGGCAAAGTAGGAGACCGGCGTTGGCACGAGACCTAAATCAATCGCGTTGCATCCGGTGGACACGATACCGTCCCGCAACGCCTGCGACAGCGCTGGCCCCGATAAACGACCATCGCGACCCACAGCGATATTCGGCGCACCGCGCTCGATAGACAGCGAGCCGAGCGCTTGGCCAATGGCGTAAACAATGTCAGGCGTGAGCGTTTTTCCGACGATTCCGCGAATGTCGTAGGCCTTGAAGATTTCGGAGGGGAGTTGCATCTTGATGTTGTTGGTTTGTTATTTGTAGGATCGGCGAAAGCCGCGAAGGGCGTAGCAAGTGACAGAGGTGACGGCGCGAGCGGCGGTCACTTTTGGCACGCCATCACCTAAGTCGCCTTCACTGATCGCGGCCCTTCGATTGTGCTCAGGAGAGCCTATCGCCGCTCCTACAGGAGGTCAATGCGCTATTTTGCCTTGATCGCAGCGGCGAAGAATTCGCACAACCGCTCCGGCAACCAGTCAAGCCGTCCGGGAAACCCGCCGCTGACGAACCCAACGTGCCCTCCATCCGTCGGTTGCTCCAGCGTCACGTTGTCCAACACTTCGCTTTGGTTGGGAAAGAGCGAGGCCGGGACGAACGGATCGTTCATCGCGTTGAGCAGCAAAAACGGCACCCGAATCTGCGCGATCAAACCGCGTGATGATGCCCGGTGGTAGTAGTCCCAACTGCTTGTATAGCCGTGCGTCGGTGCGGTGTAATGCTCGTCAAATTGCGGGAAGCTTTTGGGGTTGGTGAGAAAGGCTTTTTCGCGCAATTGCGGATGCAGCTCCATGCGCGCCTCGTAGGTTGCCCCCATAGCGCGCATAAAGTAGCGATTGAAAATCCAGTTCTGACTGTGCAGTATCGCTTCGGCGGAGATACCCAGATCGAGCGGGTTTGACACCGACGCCGCAGCCGAAATTACCTGAGTTGCCGCGTCGCCGTGTTCGCCACACCACTTGGTCAGGGCATTGCCACCTAGGGATACGCCTACCGCAAATAGGGCGCGGTTGGGGAAACGCTTTCGCACCTCTGTGAGCACGATGTCGCAGTGCTCGCTATCGCCCGAGTGGTAGGACCGTGGCAGACGATTGGGCTCGCCGGAACAGCCACGAAAGTGAGCGACCATGCCCGTCCAGCCACGCGCGTTGGCGCTGGCCATCGTGGTGCGACAGTATTGCGATTTACTTCCGCCTTCGAGGCCGTGGAAGAAGACCAGCAGAGGGGCTTCGACGTCAGAGCCTTCGCTTTGCTCAGGGTGAACGGGCGGTGGCGCATCCGCCCAATCCAAATCAATGAAATCGCCGTCGTCAAGTTCGAGGCGTTCGCGCCGATAGGCTATGTTGGGACGAGGCAGCCACTGCGAGTAAATGGATTGAAGGTGCCCCGTAGGCAACCACCATGGGCGGCGATAGGTCGATTCGATTCGCGGCATGATCCGAGTTTAGCGATGTATGCTTTTCGATATAACAATCGAGCTTTTTCCGCTTTGGCCGCTGCTCAGCGTTTTCTTGCTGGCGAGCTTTGTTTTAGCGGTGACGCCGGGTCCCGGCGTGTTCTACATC
>ENA-OFCE01001192-OFCE01001192.1-metagenomes-genome-assembly--contig:-NODE-1192-length-13992-cov-2.254359_pt1 | contig 13992 bp, 14 predicted proteins | sample MGYA00153388_OFCE01 | MGnify analysis MGYA00153388
ATTAATGCCGATCGTACCAATCGGAACATTGAAGCAATTCTGCAAATAATGAGCCAAAGCCTTGAACGTATGGAAGTGATGGAATCCGACATTCGAGGACTCCAACCTGAAAACCGACGTATTCTTGATATTTTGCAGCAGCGTAACAGTGATGATGTGTAAGTCTGTCATGATCATGCAACTGCGATCGCTCTCCCACTAACCTCTCTCACGTTGGCGTAGCCTGTACGAAGGACGTTATCGCCCTTCTTTACAAACTCAGCATTGAGGGCGATTTCCTTTTAGGAGAGGGGCGATCTGTGGGGTGAAGCGGCGATTAAGCTTTTTGGGAAGAGGGCGATCAGGCTTCTTTTCTGAATTGGCTCTCCTGCGCCTGACCCCAAACCTCGCGGAAAGTCTCCAGGCTGGTTGCCAGGTCGTATCCGCACTCGGCGCATTCACTATCCCACGGTCAAAAAAAGGTTCAAATAACCCAAAAAACCGAAACTCAAGTCGGCTTAAACTTTGATCTGATCGTGAATTGCAGATGCGCTTGCTCAAACAGTTTGACCCAGCAGCTTTGCTGTTAGTCTAAACTACAGTTGCAAGCTCAGCGGATGCTGTGCAATGAGCGGGAAGGGATTGGCGTAGGCGATCGCCATAGAGTGCTAGGGCGTTTCCTGCTAGGAGGCGGCTGAGGTAATCGCGATCGTAGTCGCCTTGGGTGGCGGCATCGCGTACGCAGTTTTGCAACACGCCATCCCAATGTCCATAATCGCCGGAGAAGCAGGCGACTCGCTTACCCACTTCGCCCATTGCTTGAGGAAGGTAGGTGGGAGCCGGATCATCAGACTCGAAGGAGACGAAGATTTGCCCCCGTTCAAAATATTCTAGCGGGTCACGATCGCGCAAATCAGCGTGTTCGTAGAGACTAGCATCGTCAATCTTGGCAGGATCACGTTCGGCTGACCACATGAGGTCAAACAGCGTTTTCACCTGGTTGAGTACCTTGGCGCTGTTGCGATCGCTGCGTTCTTGCATCATCAGGCGAGTCATCTCCAACATGGAAGGGCGGTAAGGATTTTTGGGGTCAAAGTCACGCACTCGCTTTTCCCAATGTTCGTGCATCGCGTGGGAAAGGTCGGGTAGCCAGCCACAGCCACCTTCCAAAAAGCCAACCCGCAGCGTTGGAAATTGCTCAAATGCGCCATCAAATACCATGCGAGTCATGGCGTGTTGCTGCTGGTTGCGCTGCACAAAAATGTGAGTTAGCACAAAGGTTTCCATGTGATCCGCAATGCCGCCCATCATCATGGAGCCGGGTGCGCCATGAATGCCCAGGGAAACGTTTAAATCTACAGCGGCTTGTAAAATTGGACGAAAATCAACATGACTAATCGCTTTACAGGTGCGAATTTCGGGGAAGGCTTCTGGGGCGCGAGGGTGAGGCACGGGAACGTTAGGCGGCACTGCCACACCCACCATGCCCAGTTCTTCGACGCAGCGACGCATTTCCTTGATGGCTTCATTCACATCTTGCAACGGCAATACGCCGATGGGTTTGAGCCGATCGCCATAGCCGCGACAGTCTTCTGCCATGTAGGTGTTGTATGCCTTGCAGAAGGAGATCGCCAAGTCGGTATCCAGCAAGCTAGAGAAAATCAGATTCAGGGTGCCATAGATCACATGCACATCCACGCCTTCTTGATCCATGTGCTCAATCCGCACCTGGTTAAACATGGCTCCTAGTGTGGTTTCAGGGTGCAAGGTGCGAAATCCCCCTTTGCCTAATCCGCTGGGTTGAGGAAACAACTGTGCCAAGTCGTTTTGCCCCGTTTTGGGGTTGAAATCCATAATTTTGATGCGCTGATCACCCAAGCTGTCAATAATCAACCCCATGCGATCGCGATACTGCGGCTCTAGATAATCCAGCATTACCAACGGATTTTCTATCTTATGAGCATCCGCGTCAATAACCAATAAACCGTCGTACATAAAGCTCCTTGAGAAAACAAACAACAACTTAGAAAATAGTTTTGAGTTCTGAGTTCTAAGTTTTTAATTCAAAACTCAAAATTTAGAACTTAAAACTCTTCCCCTCTCGCTTTTCCCCATGCCAAAATTTGGCGTAATCCAAACCAGTTTTCAAATGACCAGGATAGGGATGCCAGAATTGTGATTCCGGGATATTTCACAAATGCAGGTTCATTTTTCTCAAAAAAGGCATGACCACCCAAGGCAAACACTTGGGTAAACACCAGGCAAATCAGGGTGATGCGCCAATCGATCAATAGAAAAATGACGGCAGCGATCGCCAGCACATTTGTCAGATGGTGGAGGGCTTGATTAATCGGATTTTGGTGACTTGCAATGAAGTGCGCCTTTGCCTCGTTAAAATAGCTCACAGCCTATACAATGCCTCCATTTCAAGCGACAATGTTGGAACAATAGCATAGGCTCCTCAAAACAACGCCGGAGTCAAGGAAAATCTTCGGAATTGAGAGTTAGGCTAACAGACCTTACCACCACTTCAGTTCTAGGTAGCTGTCTCTAGCTTGGGTTTGCTCTTCATCGGTGAGCCACTCTACTGCCTTATAGGTGCCAAAGATATGATCCCACCAGTCTAAGCCTAAGCCAAAATTGTGATGCCACATGTTGTATTTGTGGTGAACATAGTGAACGGGCATTTTCATCCAAAAGCACTTGGTTGGGTTTTCGTGCTGAAGCTGATGAGCATAGGCTGAAAAAGCGGCATACACCACAGCGCCCAAGCTCCAGCCAATGCCAGCAGGCAGCGACACAAAAAACATCGGCACCAGTAAAACAATCGTGCTTTTGATATAATCCGAAAATTCCCACAAAACGCCTTGCCCTTCATTGCGGCGATGGTGATCTCGGTGGCGCTCTCCTAGGCGAAGTGGTTTGTGCATTAATCGATGCACCCAATATTCCACAAGGCTGGCAAGCACAAAGGCGATCGCAAAGCAACCCAATCCAATCCACACCGGGAAAAATTCAATCATGCTCATCCATTCCTCACATTCACTGCTTCATAAATCACTGCTTCACAGTATAAAGTTCTGAGTAGCTGAGTGCATGTTACCGCATGAGTTACAGTACCCCGACCTCCATCCGAACTCCGCCTTAGTAGATTACTGTGAATTTGGGGATGTACTTGGTGCAGGTTGAGGAGCAGGCTGAGGGACTTGCAACACCGCGATCGCCATCAACCAGCCGAGTACCAACCCCAGCCCACCAAAGCGAATAATTTGCCAAAACGGTTTTTCCCAACTGAACAGACCGCTTTCTAGCTTCAGTTCCAAGTCATCCAGGCTGTCTTGAATGTGCTGAAGTTCGGCTTTCAGTTCAGGTGAGTCAATGTGCTGAAGTTGGCGCTTAACTTGCTCTTGCCGCTGTTGGAGTGGGGCTTGTGCAGTTTGGGCTTGCTGCACCTGGCTATAGCGATCTTTAAGTTCTTGAAGCGATCGCTCCACCTCCACAAGCTCCTGCTCAAAATTCGGTTCATCAGTGCTAGGTTGAGACATAGTAGAGTGAAAATTATCCGCACCCTTTAAGGATACTGCTCATGACGATAGCAAACGGTTTTATCCCAGTTTCGGAGTTAGATGAACCCCGTAAAGAGTTGCCAAATCTCACCGATTTTAGTGCGGACGAGTTAGCCCAGGCGTTGATGATCAAGCTGACGATTACGGATAAAGATTGGCATCGTCTTAAGTCAAACCGGAAAGCGAGAGCCTCGGAGCAAGCGATCGCGGCATTGGTTTTCTTACTCAAAAATCAACCCGAAGAAGCACTGCCCCGATTGCAACAAGCGGTTAATTGGCTCGATCGCTCCATTTCTGCACCACCCTGCGAAACCCATGGTAAGTAGGGTCGTAATTAGAGAATGCGCGATCGTTTAGAGTGCATTTCAACCTCGCCAACGCACTCTAAGCGATGGTTTATTTGCCTTTTTTCAGAGCCAAAGACATATCCACTTGCCCAGTGCTAGAGTCAGCCTGAGTAGACGTGATGCCGATGCCGCGAATTGAGTTTAGTAGCGCGATCGTGCTGGGGGGAAGAGGTCTTGGGTCGTTGGCACCATAGCGATTAATCACCGTCATGGTTTTGTCGATATCAACATAGATGTAGCCTAGATTTGGCTTGGGTAGGTTGCCAGTAACTCCTTTAAAGGTGTCGCTAGAATCCAGAGTTGGCGTGGGATTGGTTGCCATGGTTTCAGCTAAGGGTCCGCCAAAGGCAAGGAATACAGAATTATTGTCTAACCAGCCATGCCCCAAAACGGCACCCATAGGACTGTTCCATTCAGTAATTTTTTTGCCTTGCACCTCTCGCTGCTGGACGAGAACGGCATTACCTTTTGCCAAATTATCTAGCTTGCTAAGAGCATTTTCGGCAGCTTTGCGATCGCTAGTATTGAACACCATCACTCCGCCAAAACCAAACTGAGATAAAATGCCGCGATCGGAGGGAATCAGCGCCATGCCAAATTCGCCGTCCATCCAGCCAAAAATGTCTTTATCCAAATCGAAATTTGCTGATTTAAATGCTTGGCGAACTTGGGCGATCGCTTGCTCTCCTTCTGGATAGGATTTAGATTGCTGGTTTGCTTGGTTCCAATAGCCGCTCAAGTTTGCACCACTGATTAGCGCCAGTGTGTCGGCAGGCAGTTGAGCAATCACCTTGCCGGGAGTGGGTTTGTACTCCCATTTGGGCGCTTGAGGATTCATCGCCGCGATCGCTTTAATTCGTACTCCACTATCATCGGTGCCGACTCCAGCCACCACCGACTGAACCTGTTTAAGCTGTTCTAGTGTGGCAGCAGGAAGAGTGCTTGTTTGGTCATAGTTTAGACTTGTCAACTGTTGAACAGCGGCGGCATAATCCATTAGATATACCTGCGCGATCGCGTTTTTCACATCTACGCCCTTTTTCAGCAAACTGTCTGCGCCGGGTTTAGAGGCAAAGGAAGGTTGCCCTTTGGTGGTGTTGATCGCTTCTTCTAAGCCTTTGCGATCGCTGGCAATCACCAAATAATCTTTAACTACCGCTGTGAAGACAGAGTTTTCTGCATTCGCAATGATCTTATTGCCCTGATAATCGCTTTCTTTTGCCTTGCTACCGCCCTGACTTGCCAACTTCATCGCAAAGTTGATCGCGCTAACTTTGTCTTTAATGCTGGTGACTATTAACACGTTAGGTTTTAAAACACCAGGCTCCTGATTATTCCTTTGAATGGGCAACAGCGCCACTATCGTGTTTCCTACCCAAGGTTTTAGATCTTTCTCAATGTCAATGTTGCTTTGGGTTAAAAGTTGCTGCTGCAAGGTGTTCCACTTTTGGGCAACCACCACTTGCGCTTCCGGGGTGCCAAACTGCTTGAGCTTTGCCCAGGCTTGTTCATCGGCGGAAATAAAAGCAGCCATGTAGGCATCATCGGGCACAATTTGAGCGATCGCCAGTGGAGTCATCACATCCTTCGGCGTATTCTTGAAATGCATGTAGGCGGCGGTTCCTCCTGCTGCAATCGCGATCGTGCCAACGATGGGAGCCAAAAATTTCGTTGCAGACATCCAATTTTCCTCAAGAACTTTAATTAGCAGATCGACTGAAACTGTCTGGTTTAGCACCCAAAGCGGAAGCGATTTTGAAGCTACTACTAGCATTCCCGCTATTAGTCAAAACACACTCCCAAAGGTGGATTCCGGAGTTGCGATCGCGATTGGGCTTGATACACTAACGATGTAGTTTCTAACCAGGCGGTGCCCCTTGCTCAACGAACAGGCAAAAAAAACGATGCTCCGTAAAATTCCCCACGGGCTATATATCTGTGGCGTGAAAGAAGGAGATGAAGTCAATGGCTACACCGCAAGCTGGGTGATGCAAGCCTCTTTTACGCCGCCGCTTGTGGTCAACTGCGTTAAACAAGATTCCAAATCTCACGCCATGCTCAAAGCCAGTGGTGTTTTTGCCCTCAGCATTTTAGATGCAGAACAGAAAGATCTGGCGCAAGCCTTCTTTAAACCGCAGCGACGAGTTGGAAGTAAGTTTGAGGATGTGGAGTTTTACCTGGGTGAAACCGGCTGCCCGATTATTACCGATTCTTTGGGCTATGTAGAATGCCGCGTCGTTGGCTCAGTTGAACAAGGCGACCACACGGTTTTTGTGGGAGAAGTGATCGCGGCTGGTGTTCATCGCGAAGGCGAACCGCTGCTACTGGAAAGCACGGGTTGGCAGTATGGCGGGTAGGTATAGGTGTGCGCGGCTTAGATAGGTTTGCGATCGCTGGTTTCAAGTCTTACCGCAGCCAATAATTAGGTTTGTTTTCAGTTGCAAATGTCCGAACATTTGCCACAATCTAATTTACAGTCCCATTGGTTCGCGGTTGGGTGTAGTCATCGCGATCGCTCTCCTATCCTCTCACTGCCAGTGCCGTCGCCAGCTTGATTAACTCAGCAACATTTTCAGATTGCGATCGTGCGATCTCATATTGCTCTTTAGTGTCGGCTGCCAGTGCTTCAACAGTTCGTTCTAAGCGGGTAATCCCCTTGGTCAAGGTGCCAACCTGCACAGTCAACCCATCAACCTTATTATCTAATCCATCAATTTTGAGTCCTAGCCTGTCGATACTTGCGTTGATTTCTGTCATCGCTCTCCTTACCTGCCCAACTTGTTAGGAATTCCCTCACATCCTCCTGGAATGGTGTCTCGTGTTTTAGAGCCGCCCCAAGCACAACAATAGTGGCGTTGCCCTTCAGATAGCTGCATTGCATCGGTAAAGTCTGCGTTTTCAATTACGGCTCCCGTATGTTTTCCGGTGCGATAATTGGGCGGTTCTAAACGGCTGCGAGGACTGGCATCTTCTGCTTTGCCATAGAAAAAACGGGTGCCATTCAGGTCGGCTCCGCACAGTTTGGTATCGCAAAGAATGGTGCGGACAAGATTGGTTTTGACTAAATCGCAAAAGCTGAGATCGCCGCGAATCAGATTCGCTTCACTCAAATCAGTCCACCGCAAATCGGTTGCGGCTAAGTTTGCGCCTGCTAACATTACGCCTAAATCAATCACACGAATGCCGCTGACCAAATCTTCTTGATAGCCACCCGATCCATCTAAAATGGCGCGACCTAGACGACGATCGCGCCGCAAGGGAGTTAGCAGCCGCGCTCGACTGAGAAAGCGAATGATTTTGGCTTTGCCGCCTGCATCCACACTGCTAAGGATTGCCGCCGTTCGCCCTTCAGCGATCGCCCGCTCTTGAGGCCAGTCTTCCAGTAATCCTTCCTCATCTAGCACCAGTTCCGAAACGCCCTGAAAGTAGCTATCAATGGTTTGCTGTTGAGTAATTAAGTTTTGCTGAATCGTTAAATCACGCGAGATGATGTATTGCCGCCACGCAATGTAGACCGCGAGAATGGCAATCAAAATCTGCCCGACTGCGCCCAACACTTCGCCCGTTGCGCCAATTGCATCCCAACCGATCGCCGCTAGGGACGCGCCCAAACGGTTAAAAAAGCCACTAAATTTGAGCAACCCCAGCAGCGCAATCCCACCAAACACGCTGCCGAATAAAATGGCGCGTTCTTGCTCAGGAATAACCTCTAGAAATAGGCGGCGTACTGGATTCCAGAGAATTTGCAGAGAAATTGCTAAGGCAACCAACGAGCCAGACAAGCCCAGCCAAACATTATCCAGCGGCAGCCCGACCACCATAATGGCGATCGCTAAAAACAAAATCAGAATTTTTGGAGTTTGGCTGCTGCCATCAAAAGTGTTGGAGGAAGAAGGGCGATCGAATATTCGCTTTGTTTCTCTAGCACCATTGCGGCTAAATGCATTTCCAATCCCCTTTGCTGGTTCCAAGGTTGGCTGCGTGATTCGGTCTGCCTGGGTTGCCAGGGAACTTTCAGTCAACTGAAAATCAGCAAGCGAGTTAAGTGGGGGGCTAGCGGCAGGTGTATCGGAATTAGACAAATTTGGATCAAGGGTCATGTCTACCGTCGCATCAACGACTGAATATCTGCCCTATAGTACCGCAGTCGCTCAAATCAGCGGAACATACTGCTAACTGAACTATCTTCATGAATTCGCCAAATCGCTTCTCCAAGCAAATTGGCAACCGACAGAACTGTGAGTTGAGGGAAGCGATCCTGCTCAGGAATGGGGATTGTGTTGGTCACAATCACTTCCTCAAAAATCCCGCTTGATAAACGCTCGATCGCCGGAGGAGAAAACACCGGATGGGTAACGCAGGCATAGACTTGACGCGCTCCTTCTTTCCTCAGCAGGCGCGCGCCTGCTGTAATCGTGCCAGCCGTATCAATCATGTCATCGACCAGCACGGCGGTTTTACCGCGCACATCGCCAATCACATTCATCACTTCAGCCACATTGTGAGCTTGGCGGCGCTTGTCAATAATTGCCAAGGGCGCATCTCCCAGCTTTTTGGCAAAGGCTCTGGCTCGTGCGACACCGCCCACATCCGGCGAAACCACCACGATGTCTGACAATTGTTTGCTATGCAGATACTCCAACAGGACAGGCGATCCATAAACATGATCCATGGGGATATCAAAATATCCTTGAATCTGAGCGGAGTGCAGATCCATTGCGAGAATCCGACTGGCTCCTGCCTTGGTAATCAGGTTGGCAACGAGTTTGGCGGTAATAGATTCTCGCCCAGCGGTTTTGCGATCGGCTCTTGCATAGCCATAATAAGGAATCACTGCTGTAACTTGCCGTGCCGAGGCTCGCCGACAGGCATCGATCATGGTCAGCAGTTCCATGAGATGGTCGTTGACAGGGCGACAGGTTGGCTGCAAGAGATAAACATCGCAACCCCGAATCGATTCCTGGATTTGGATGTAGAGTTCGCCATCTGCAAACTGTTTGCGTACCATGGGTCCTAAATCGATCCCAAGGTAGCGTGAAACTTCGTGGGAAAGTTCCATGTTTGCCGAACCAGACAGCAATCTCAGGCGATTATTGTCGTTAAACGAGGGCAAGGTGAGTTGAGGAGTTGGCAATGTGGAATGAATCACGGCATACCATTGAGCGCAATCATGGAAATCTTATCACTAGCTTTAATATTCATCTCCAGCAGTTTCCCGGAAAGATGGTGCTAAATTGGCACGATCGCGGCTAACAACAGCATCAATAATGGTAACTGTTGGGCGATCGCTCATAACATCTTGTGATTTTAGCGTGAAGTTCGATCTAGTAGCGCACTGAATTACAGTAGTCTGTGCAGGTCTGACTGCATATAAAATCGTTCCATCGGCTAAACGTAACCGTGTGAACGCAGCAATTTGCGATCGCAATCACCGAAAGAGGCACCACACAATGGGTTTAAAAGAGCGCATCGGCGACGATATCAAATCAGCCATGAAAGCCCAAGATAAAATCCGGCTGGAAACAGTTCGCAACATCAAAAAAGTGATTTTAGAAAAAGAGTCCGCCATTCGCCCCTCAGGGCAAGAAAGCCTGACCTTAGAGCAAGAAATCGAAATTGTGGTGCAGCTTGCAAAACAGCGTCGAGACTCGATCGCCCAATATCAGCAGGCGAAGCGCACCGACCTAGCCGATCAAGAAGCTCAGGAATTGACCATTTTGGAAGAGTATCTACCCAAACAACTCTCCGACGACGAAATTAGCCAAGTGATTGAGGATATTATTGCCCAATCTGGAGCAACCTCCGCCAAAGATATAGGCAAAGTCATCGGAGCCGCCATGCAGCAACTCAAAGGTAAAGCCGATGGCAAAAAAGTCCAAGAAATGGTGAAAGCTAGACTAGGAACATAGGTGTGAATTCGTCGTTCGTACTTCCCTTTCGTCATTCGTCATTCGTCATTCGTCATTTTTATGCGTCCCTCTCTGCCCGTTGGAACTATCTTGCAAAATCGCTACCGCGTTCTCAGTATTCTGGGTCAAGGTGGATTTGGTCGCACCTATTTAGCGGAAGACCAAGGACGATTTAACGAACGTTGTGCCCTGAAGGAATTGACTCCTGCCCAAGGAGGAGACTATGCGCTGGACAAATCTAAGGAGTTGTTTCAGCGGGAAGCGCAGATTTTGTACCAAATTCAGCATCCGCAAATTCCTCAATTTCGGGCGACGTTTGAGCAAGATCAACGCCTGTTCTTGGTGCAGGATTATGTGGAAGGGCAAACCTATCGGGAGTTGCTAGATCAGCGAAAAGCCCAGGGGCTTGCTTTTTCTGAAGGGGAAGCGTTGCAATTTATGCGGCAGTTGTTGCCTGTGATGGCGCACATTCATAGTAAAGGGGTGATTCATCGCGATATTGCGCCTGACAACGTGATTTTGCGGCAGCAGGATAGCAAACCTGTTTTAATCGATTTTGGCGTGGTCAAAGAACTGGCAACCCGCTTTCAAACGATGACGACGGGTGTTGTGCAGCCTACTACGGTCGGCAAACCGGGCTATGCCCCGATCGAGCAAATGCAAACGGGCAAGGCGTATCCCAGTAGTGATCTTTACTCGCTAGCGGTGACGGCAGTAGTGTTGCTTACGGGCAGAGAACCGCAAGAGTTGTTTGATGATTCCACAATGACTTGGTATTGGCAACGCTGGGTGACGGTGAATCCGGGGTTTGCCCAAGTGCTGAATCGAATGCTGAGCTATCGTCCGGGCGATCGCTATCAATCGGTCAGCGAAGTGGTTCAAGCATTGCAAGCCGCTTTTAATCCGGCGGTTCCAGTTCAACCGAGATCGGTGCAGCCTGTGCAGCCGCCACCGCCGCCAGCAGTTTATCCTGCTGAAACACCTGCCTCCGCTCAACCGCGACCTGTGCCAGCCCAGTCTCATATGCAAACATTGGTGGTCGGGCAGCGCCAACAGCCAGAGGTGATTCCAGATGCGCGATCGCAACCTGCGATCGAAGAGCCGGGTAGCTCCTTATGGGATGACCCATTGGCAATCATCGCCTTGGGAATTGGGCTAGTCGTGCTGACGGGCTTAGGCTCATGGCTGATTATGCAAACGATTCTTAGCAATCAAGATTCGTCAAATCTCCCTCCACCCATCGTCACCCCAACTTTCACCCCCATACCCACGCCCACGCCCACCGTTACGCCGCCCCCAACCCCAATACCCACGCCGCAGCCAACGCCGCAACCTCCTGACCCGGTGAACTCCACTGAACGGCTCAACATCGATCCAGATACGACTGTGAGACGGCAAGGAGTGTTAAGGAGCAATGAAACCAAAACCTACATTGTTTCTGGCTCCCAAAATCAAATCCTGGAAACGGTCATCAGTGGAGACGGCATATTGATGACGATTATTGGACCTGATGGTGTGCCGATAGACAGAAATGCTCGGCGTGTGTCTTATTGGCAAGGCTCATTGCCCTTCAATGGCGATTACCTGGTTCAACTCAGCCCAGTCCAAGGAGTCAATAACGGTCGGTACGACTTGAATATTACCCTGAGTAGTGCAGCCCGCCCTCCCGATCCAACCCCCACCGTTACTCCGCCACCGCCCGAACCCAGAATTAACGAAATTCCAGTAAGGTTGGAGTTTCCACCGGGCGATTCCTCCCAACCGTTTAGCGATCGCATTGAACGCGATGTAACCAATCGCTATATAGTCTCTGTGCCGCTGGGTTCTGTATTGAAAGCACAGGTTGATAGAGGGACGCTAGAGGTTCGCAATTCTGCTGGTAGGGTTGTCAGTCCTAGAGGAGCCAATCGTTGGGAGGCAGCGATCAACGACGATGGACAATACCTGATTGATGTGTTGGGACCTAAAGGAACCAAATACACGTTAGAGTTGAGCATTAACTAAGGAGCGCACAGTGAACGCTTTACTCGTTGCTGGAACGGATACAGACGCGGGGAAAACCGTCGTCATGAGTGCCCTCGCTGCCTACTGGCAAACCTATTGGTCAAAGCAACGGCTAGGAATTTTCAAGCCGATTCAGTCTGGGGTGGGCGACTGCGAACTCTATAGCCAACTGTTTGGGTTAGACCCGGCGGAAGTGACTCCGGTTCGGTTTGAGGCTCCCTTGGCTCCACCGATCGCCGCTGAACGAGAAGGCAGCAAGGTCTCAGTGGAACTTGCATGGCAAGCGTTTGAGCAATTACGCCGCAACCGCGATTTTGTTTTGGTCGAGGGTCTGGGTGGGTTGGGTTCTCCGATCAGCCGCGAAACTACCGTGGCTGATTTGGCGTGGGATTGGCGCTTGCCAACAGTGCTGGTGGTGCCTGTGAAGTTGGGGGCGATCGGGCAAGCGGTTGCCAATGTTGCTTTAGCCCGTCAATCGAAAATTCACCTAAAGGGGATTATTCTTAACTGCGCGCATCCCCAATCTGAGCAAGCGATCGCGGATTTTGCCCCGGTGAAATTGATCGAATCATTGACGACCATTCCGGTACTGGGAACTTTACCGCACATCTCAGACTTGATGAATATTCCTCAGTTGGCTGAAGCAGCCTCTCAGCTTGATCTAGAGCGGCTGTTTCCGGGTAATCTTTGGATGTTTTCTGATCAGGCGGCAGGATAAGCGATTATGCCTAAGATGTCGGCGCTTCTGCCGGTTTAGAAACGCCCATGCGAATCTCTGAGCAAAATGAAGCCATGCTAAACCCATGCGATCGCTTTACAACGCTGGTGCGTAAGCGCAAGTTGGGGCTAGCAAACCATAACCGCTCTTCGGCATATAGGGTTTCGTCTTCGGTGATTAGGGTTAACGCTTCATCGTCGCCCATCATGTAGCGTCCGGGAACAGGCGCTTTTTCTGAGGCATCCAATTCGCGCAACAGCTTGCCTTCATTCAACTTTTCGGGATCTGCGATGGGGACTAGCATCGTTGATCCGGCATATTTTTTTCCGCCCTGCTCCATTGAGCCGTTCCAAGTCGCTCGTGCGCCAAAAAGCGCTAATACTGGGTCAATATTGTACTGCTGGCAGAGTTTTACAACTGCTGGATCTGCCTTATCGACCATTTCGATTACTAGGTCAGACTTTGCTGCTTCTGACGGCTCGAAGTCAAGATGATGGCTCGTTCGCTGAGAAAACCACTTACCACTGCTCAGTTCAAAAAATTCAACTATATTCATTTGCTTATCACAATCTCGCAATCTGCATTCTCAGTCACCTTATTATTGCAAGTTTCTGGAACACTAACATCTACTAAAAATTGAAGATTATAGGGCGTTAGTCATGCTCTTTGCTTGGGCAACCTAGACCGTGGCGATCGCTTTAAATAGAATTGCTGTTCAGTCTGCACAGCGATTACAGATGCTCCATTATAAGTTGAAGGTTGTTTTAGATTTCTGGCTAACTACGGGCGATGAGAGTTTGGAGCGAGGAATGCAACGTTCTGGATAATAAAACTTTCATCAGGATCAAGCTTGAAGTCCAATCGAGGGAGCATATCAATGGTGGTGATAGATGAGATACGATTTCGAGAATTAGAGCAGGAAAATTTAGCTCTCCGCCAACAACTAGAGCAGGTTGAAGCGGAACGATCGCAGCTAAAAAGCTTGCTAACAGAACGCACCGCAGAACTAAGCCAAGTGGTGAGCCAGTTACAACAGGAGATTTGCGATCGCCAGCAATCCGAGGAAAAACTGCGCCATTCTCAACAAAAACTCTCTTTGCTATTTCAACAAACGCCTTTAGCGATCATTGAATGGAATACGGAGCAAAAAGTGCAGGAATGGAACCCTGCCGCCGAACGGATTTTTGGGTATCAACGGCAAGAAGCGATCGGTCTTCCTTTTGGCTTTTTGGTGCCTAAAACGATGAGAGGCGAAGTGAGTCAAATTTTAGCTGGAATGAATCAGCATCACTCATCTCATCACGCGATTAACGAAAACATCACCAAGGATGGCAAAACGATTACTTGCGATTGGTATAACGTGCCGCTGATTGCGTCCGATGGGCAAATTGTTGGCTCAGCATCTTTAGCCCTCGATATTTCCGAACGCAAACAAGCAGAAGCCAAGCTACAAGAACGAGAAGAATTCC
>ENA-OFCE01001193-OFCE01001193.1-metagenomes-genome-assembly--contig:-NODE-1193-length-13971-cov-6.793906_pt1 | contig 13971 bp, 12 predicted proteins | sample MGYA00153388_OFCE01 | MGnify analysis MGYA00153388
CCAGCTTTTCCTCATGCTTCGGAAAGGCACATGCGCAAACAAAAGTGGCAAAGCCCCCTTTGTTCCGCTATGGTGCTCCAAAGGCTTCTGTGATCAACTTAAACTCCAGCCCCTTCTCCTTGATTCCCTGAAGGGTTTTATCCAATGTCAGCACGTCGTAGGAATTAAAGTGCAAAAGTATGATGGACCCACTTTTTGCAGAAGTAGTTACATGGGCCGTAATTTGATTGGCGATGGGTTCTACCGGCTCTGTTTTGAGATTATGGCGGTTTAACACCTCGTATACAGTTTCAATGGACCATCCTACCGGAATATACCCCTTATCGGCCAGAATTCCCATGATTTTTTCACTGTTACTGCCCATACCTCCCGGAAGCCGCAAGTAGGGAAACTCCCTCTTCATTCGATGCAAGTATGCTTCTCCCAGTACATCCACAACAGCATCCTCCCACCCGGAAATTTCCTTGTTGATCCCTTCCTCCGAGAGTTGGGACAAATACTTATGAGTCGCCGTATGGTTACAGATTAAGTGTCCGTCCTTTACAGCCTCCTTCCATAATGCCGGATAACTGCGCAGTGCATCCCCGATAATAAAAAATGTACAGCGAACTTCCCTTTCCCGCAGCACGGCGAGAGCATTCGAAATTGCTTTGCTATCATACCCATCGTCCATAGTAAGAAAAACGACGGGCTTCGATGTACTTATACTGAGGATAGGATAACGAAGGGGCCTTCCTGGAGTTGCCTGCTCCTGTGGAGATGGAGATATTGCAGGTTTTGCGACCGGCGTGGGTATGAGTGTTGGCGTCGGCTCCGGTACAGGACTCGGAGTAACACTCACCGAAGGTGTTGGGGTTAGTTCAGGACTAGGAACAGCAGTCTGTGTTCCATTCTGCTTCGAACTCTGATTTTCAATGCGCCATGCGAGCACCGGCTGCTGAATCCCCTTTGTTGAGGAAGATAAACAAATAGTTGGAAACATAACTTCACATAGGGCTATTAACAAGGTTAGCCCTTTTCTGATGTTTTCCTTGGAAAAAATATTGGCTGCACGTTCGCGTAGATTACACATAAAAACTCCAAACACCTACTATAAATCTGCTCCCTATATTTATAGTCCTGTGTTTGGAGTTTATTACTCTTTTGCCCTATTCTTTTATCAATTGCTCCAGTGCTGCCTGGTCAAAGCCCACGATTACGGTTCCATTAAAATCAATAACCGGAACCCCTCTTTGCCCGGACTTCTCCACCATCTCAGCGGCAGCATCCCGGTCCTTTGAAACATCGATATCTTCATATGCTATGCTTTTAGAAGCCAGATAATTTTTTGCTCTCGTGCACCAGGGGCAGGTAGGAGTTGAATATACCTTCACAGCCATAATAAAACCTCCGATCAGAATATAAATCATTTATCCATATAATATATACCCTGGCAGGATAGAATGTAACAAAAAGTTGGAAGATTATCCCCGGTTATGAAACCCGTGAACATGATAATGGACATGGCTTCCGTCTTCATGCGTGTGGTAATACCGGTCTACAAGGTTCACGGATTCCAGAAGCTCCACATCCTTCAGTACGGCTTCCGTTGCCGCATCGGCGGCAATCGTATGGTTCTCGCTAAAAACCAGGCTTCTGTCCGAAATCTCATGGACCAGTTCCAGATTATGCGTTGACGTGAGTATGGTTCTTCCGGATTGGTTCAGGGTCAACAGCAGTTCCACCAGCCACCGCTGTGTTTTCGGGTCCAAACCGTTGGTAGGCTCGTCCAGAATGAGAACCTCAGGGTTCAGCACTAACACCGACGCAATGGCTACCTTCTTCATCTCTCCCCCACTGAGGCGAAAAGGAGTTTTGTTTTTTAAATGCTCGATATTCAGCAGGTGAAGCACATCCCCCACCCTCTTCTCTACCTCTTGCGACGATAAACCAAGCTGCAGCGGACCAAAGGCAATCTCATCCCGAGCTGTACTATTAAACAGTTGAACGTCGGAATTCTGAAATATAAAGCCGACTTTCCTGTGGTACTCTTTCGAAAAGCGATGATCCGAAAGTACCTTTTCATTTATATTCTGTCCAAAAGCCTTAAACTCTCCCTTACCAGGGAAAATCAGACCGCAAAGCAACTTTAGCAGTGTTGATTTTCCACTGCCATTAGCCCCTAATATACAAATCTTTTCACCCGGCTTAATGGCAAAGCTGATACCATTGAGTACGGGCTCTTCATAAGGATAGTTGAAAACAACGTTATTCAGTTCAAATACATTATTCCGGTTATTCAAGCGAAAAACTCCTTGTCACATCTCTATTCCGATCCTTCCTGTCATTTTAAAACCAGAAGGATAATGGCAATAATAATAGTATTCATAATCCAAATGTAGTCGTTGGTGCAAAGTCGAAACTCCTTCATGGAAACAGTTTCTCCCGTGTATCCTCTGCAAACCATGGAATCGTAGATTTCCTCACTCCAGTGGCTGGCCTTGATAAACAGGAACCCGATGCTGTGCCCGATGAACCTTCGATTCTCCCTGTTGGTTAAAGCTCCCACGGTTCTGAGACTTCTAGCCTCAAACATTTGGGCTGCAACACTGCAAAGAACAAATATATACCGGTAGGTCATATCCAAAATGGCAATCAGCATCTTCGGAACCCGTAATACAGCCAGCGCCTTGGTTATGTGCGACCAGCGGGTCGTCGTTATGAGCAGGTATCCGAAGGAGATGGAAATCCCCACCCTCAGTGTGGTTTTAAGGACGGCCTGAACTCCCTGGAGGGTAAAATACAAATTCTCGGGAAGCTCTATAAAGCCGATTCTCTGGTCTGCATCCCTGTAAATATACAGGATGGGCTCTCCTTTTATAAAAAGATTCGTAGCCGCGGGGATGGACAGTACAAGCAGAATCAAAGGAATTACCATCCATACCCGTTTTACATAGGTCCGGAAACCGATATTGGATAGGAACACCATCATTCCTACCATCGCTGTCAGCAAAAGGAGAGTTAAGAAACTTCGGGTCATAGCAGTAAAGAACATAAAGACCAGTATGGATACCAGCTTTACCCGTGGATCAAAAGCCTGAAGCAGCCCCTGTCTCGCTGCCAGACGCTCACTTGTCAGGTCATACAGGATTACTCTCGATATTCCGTTTATAGTCTTCCGCACAAAACCGTTAGTTTTTTGTGAGTCTCCTGTATAGTCGCCTTTGCCGGCTTTTTCCTGCATCCAGTCCGGCAGCACTACCGGACTCGGAGTCTGTAACTTATCTGCCATTTCCTCCACCCATCTTACCGGTAGGATGACTAGATCCTACCTTGATTGATTTTCTTCTGAATTTTTACGAACAATAAATTTGCTTGACAGTAACATCACCATAGCAATTAATAGAGCACCGACAATTCCCGAAGCAATGTATCCGGCGGAAGTCTGAAAGAAGCCTTCTCCCAGGCCTGGAACAGTATAGTCAGGCATAAACGCACTCCAAAGGGTGGAGATCTTTTCAAATCCCTGCGGCACATAGCCGAGCTGTTCCTGTATTTCATCAGTTCCCCACTCTCCCCAGGCTGTACCTGTGGCCAGAAGACCTAAGGGGCTTATCAATACGAGGGTAATGATTCCGATAAAGAAAGCTTTATACCGGCTGAATGCTGTGCTGACAGCGGGCTCTGCGTTTTCATTTCCCATTCTGTTAAACAGCTCGGGACTGAACTTTGCCAGATAGGCAACTGCCAAAACAGTAACAATCCCCTCGATAGGTCCCGCAAATAAGAGGTGCTCAAAGGCCATCACAGGAACAGAAACCGATAAGGGGTAAAAGCCATAAAGAGGGGCACCTTCCGCTGTTTTAAACAACAAAGGTTGGATACCGAATTCTATGGCCGTTAAGAGGGCAGCTACGTTGATTCCCACATAACTGCCCGCAAAAACCCCAGCGAGACTTCTTTTGGATTTGATGTCACTATTTCCGGCAACCAGCTTGTATACCGAATACCCTACAAAGGGCATGGCAAAAGCCATATTAAAACAGTTGGCACCGATGGCAAGCATTCCCCCATCGCCAAAAACAAAAGCCTGGATGATCAAAGCAACGGATACGGCAATGCAAGCAGCCCAAGGACCCATCAATATGGCGATAAATACTGCACCTACGGCATGTACGGAACTGGCTCCAAGGGGAACATTCAACATCATAATGACAAAGGAAAATGCAGCACATAGGGATAATAAAGGAATTTGTTTATAGTTTATTACCTTTTTAACTTTAGCCATAGCCACCGACCATAGCGGCAGCATCGCACCGATTAGCGGCAAACTGGTTTGCGGGCTCATATACCCGTCAGGAATATGCATAGTCATACCTCCTAATTTTATCATATAAATAATGAAAGACTACGAGAGTCTTTCTGCTGATAGACTTTCATAGCCTATATAATTCGTTACGTGAGTATGTACCATGTCGGGCAACAAAACAGACCCGCCAAACACAGTAATAACAAAATAATAGTACCTGCTTCCTTCATGGAAGCTTTTCAAAAATATAGTATCACACTGTGATTTGTTTTTCAATATAACATTGTATCAGCGCACCTGAATTTTTTCCTTTTTATAGAAATTAATTCCATAAATAATCTTTACTGCAACCGAAAACAAAAATCCATTTTAATTGACACAAACCCTGGCTATACTATAAAATATAATGCAGTATTGGTTGAAAAATACGAAGAAATCCAACCCTCATTCCGATCCCTTCCCCCATCGCATGGGTGGAGGGATAAAAGTATGGCCTTCGGACATTTCCCCCTTCCAGAGCATTGGGAGAGGGGCCGGAGGGTAAGGGTCAGGTAGCTTCGCGATCGATTCATATTTAGAAAGAGGATACCAAATGGAAAATATAAAGGATCAAATTTGTAATGAAGTTGCGCGAAGGAAAACCTTTGCGATTATTTCTCACCCGGACGCCGGTAAAACTACCATGACGGAAAAGCTTCTGCTCTATGGAGGAGCCATCCGGCTGGCGGGTTCGGTTAAGGCGAGAAAAGCCAGCAAACATGCAGTTTCCGACTGGATGGAAATCGAAAAGCAGAGAGGTATCTCTGTTACTTCCAGTGTAATGCAGTTTGATTATGAAGGGTACTGCATCAACATCCTGGATACCCCCGGCCACCAGGACTTCAGTGAGGACACCTACAGAACCCTGGTAGCAGCCGATAGCGCCGTCATGTTGATCGACGGAGCCAAGGGTGTCGAGGAACAAACCATTAAGCTCTTCCACGTTTGCAGAATGAGGGGAATTCCCATCTTTACTTTTGTTAATAAGATGGACAGAGCTAGCAAGGACCCTTTTGAGTTAATGGAGGAAATCGAAAACGTACTTGGAATCCGGTCCTACCCTATGAATTGGCCCATCGGCACCGATGGAGATTTCAAAGGCGTTTATAATCGAAAGCTGAAACAAATCGAGTTATTTAACGGCGGAGACCACGGACAAACAGCAGTCTCTTCCAAGGTTGGAAGTGTAGATGATCCTGCTTTTGCAGAGCTTTTAGGCGAACACTATCATAACAGGCTGTGCGAGGAAATCGAGCTGCTGGATATGGCGGGGGATGAATTCGACATGGAAAAAGTGAAGAATGGCGAGTTAACACCCATGTTCTTCGGCAGTGCCATGACGAACTTTGGGGTTCAACCCTTCCTGGAAGAGTTTTTACGGTTAGCTCCAGCTCCCGGAAACCGTGATTCTAGCGTAGGTACAGTGGACCCGGACAATGAAAAATTCTCCGGCTTTATCTTCAAGATACAGGCAAACATGAACCCGGCTCACAGGGACCGTATTGCTTTTATGCGTATTTGCTCCGGCAAATTTTCAAGAGGCATGTCCGTCCACCATGTGCAGGCCGGCAAGGAAATCCGGTTGTCACAGCCACAGCAGTTTATGGCTCAGGAGCGTGCCATCGTAGAAGAGGCATACCCCGGTGATATTATCGGTTTGTTTGACCCGGGTATTTTCAACCTGGGAGATACATTATCCGAGGGAAACAATCAATTAAAATATGAAGGTATCCCCATCTTCCCTGCAGAACATTTCTCCAGGGTCGCACCCGCTGACACCATGAAGCGCAAGCAGTTCCAGAAAGGCATCAACCAGCTTTCGGAAGAAGGTGCCATACAGGTTTTCAAACAGGTGGATCTGGGTATCGAAGAATTTATTATCGGTGCCGTCGGTGTCCTCCAGTTTGAAGTGCTTGAGCATAGGCTAAAAAATGAGTATGGCGTGGCCATTCGAATTCAGCAGCTTCCCCTGCGTAATGCCCGCTGGATTAAAAACGAAGGTTTGGACCATAAAAAGCTGAATCTTACCAGTGGTACTGTGATTGCTGAAGATAAAAAAGGCAGATTGGTCCTTCTTTTTGAAAACGACTGGTCCATCCGTTGGGCGGAAGAACGCAATAAGGGATTGGAGCTTGCAGACATAGCTCAATAATAATATAAGTAAAAATAGTATAGGAGCCATACAGGTATGGCTCCTATATCATAGATGCAGGATTACTTTTATAGTATGTTTTACTTGGGTCGGTGAAAATATATACTCCGCACGGAAATAAATATACAAGGTAGCGGAGTATGAGCCTCGCTACACGGGCACATTAACAATCAAGGAAGAACTTAGTGCCCGTGCTCGGTATAACTTCATCTACTATTTTGCTACACCCTTCATGGATTCCATGGCGGGCCCGCAAAAAAGATGAAGTCATATTTTCACTCTCCTTAACATGAACTTAACACCAGATTAACCGCCTATTAATCTACTGTTGATATCATAGGGTTATAATGTTTACTTTGAATATAAAAGGGTATTATACAACAGTAGAAGGGTTGATTTCATGATAAAGAATGATTTTAAGATCAGCACCAGAGATTTAAACCTACATTATGGAAACGTCCATGCTTTAAAAAACATCAATATGGGTTTGGAAGAAAAGAAGGTAACAGCACTGATCGGTCCGTCCGGCTGTGGAAAGTCTACGTTCCTTAAGACCTTGAACCGAATGAACGATTTGGTAGCCAATGTTAAAATTACCGGTGAAGTCTGCCTGGACGGTTTGAACATTTATGAGCAATACGATACGGTGGACCTCCGGAAAAGGGTCGGAATGGTATTCCAGAAGCCGAACCCCTTCCCTATGTCCGTATATGAAAACATTGCCTATGGTCCTAAAATACACGGCGTAAAGAATAAGGCCAAACTGGATGAAATTGTAGAAAGCAGCCTGAAAAATGCCGCTTTATGGGATGAGGTAAAAGACAGGCTGAAGCAAAGCGCCCTCGGATTATCCGGTGGACAGCAGCAAAGGCTTTGCATCGCCCGTGTTCTTGCTGTTGAACCTGAGGTTGTTCTCATGGATGAACCCACCTCGGCACTGGACCCTATTTCCACGCTTCGCATCGAGGACCTTGTAAATGAACTAAAAGAGAAATACACTATTATTATTGTTACACATAATATGCAGCAGGCAGGACGTATCTCCGATAAAGCCGCATTTTTCCTTCATGGCGAAGTTGTTGAATATGACGATACGGAAAAGATTTTCAGTATGCCCGCGGATAAGCGAACAGAAGATTATATAACCGGCCGGTTTGGATAATGGAGGGGTAGTTATGGTAGCTAGACATTTTTTTGATAAGGAACTGGAAGCACTTCATTTGGATTTGATCAAAATGGGTAGTTTGGTTGAGGATTCCATTGAGAACACAATCAGCGCATTGAAAAAACAGGATGTTGAACTGGCTAAGAAAATCTTTAATGATGACGATGTAATAGATGAGTGGGAACGGAAAATCGAGAAACGATGCCTGAACCTCATTGCCCGCTATCAACCGCTGGCAAAGGACTTGCGAGCCATTGGCACTGCCCTTAAAATTATCACCGATATGGAAAGAATCGGCGACCATTCCGCAGACATAGCAGAAATCACGCTGCGGATGGCGGGCCAGAACTATATCAAGCCCTTGGTGGATATTCCCAAAATGGCTGAACTTGTCCGGCAGATGGTGAACAAGGCTTTGGATGCTTATTTCAAGCAGGACATCGAACTGGCCAGGATTGTTTGTGACAGTGACGACCAGGTGGATGACCTCTTTGCCAAGATAAAGGTTGAATTGATTGATGTAATAAGAAACGGTTCCCAGGATATTGACCAGATTATTAACTTCATGTTTATTACCAAATACCTGGAAAGAATGGGCGACCACGCAACAAATATCGCGGAATGGGTAGTATTTAATGTAACCGGTGAACATGACCACATGAATGCGCACCTGTTAGAGAATGATATTATTGGAAGACTGACTAAGGATACCGAGTAAAGCATAGCAACCGGATGAAAGAAGGTGTTTACGATATCAAAGGAACTGATTTTCGCAGTAGAGGATGAAGTCCATATTCAGCAGTTAATCAAATATAATTTGGAATCCAGCGGTTACAGGGTTCTCACATTTGATACGGGAGAAGATCTGCTCAATGCCTGCAAGAGCTCATTACCGGATTTATTTTTACTGGATATAATGCTCCCTGGTATGGATGGGCTGGAAGTTTGCCGGCAGCTCCGTGGAAACAGCAGAACCAAGAGCATTCCCATTATCATGCTGACTGCAAAAAGTGAGGAATTCGATAAAGTCCTGGGCCTGGAGCTGGGGGCAGACGATTATATCACCAAGCCCTTCAGCATCCGGGAACTGTTGGCAAGGGTTAAGGCCATCTTCCGCAGAATCACCACCAACACCACGGATGTAGACGCTGATATCATAAAGCATGATGATATTACCATTGACTGTACTCGTCATGAGGTCTATAAAAACGGTACTTTTCTCGAAATGCCCCTGAAGGAGTTCGAGCTGCTGAAGCTTCTGGTTTTGAACAAGGGAAAAGTTCTTTCCAGGGACATGCTTCTTGAGAAGGTTTGGGGTTTTGACTATTATGGAGAAACGAGAACGGTAGATGTCCATATCCGCTACCTGCGGCAAAAGATAGAAGAGGATGACAGCAACCCCAAATACATCGAGACAGTCAGGGGCATCGGGTATCGTTTTAATGACAAGCCAACAAAATGAGGATATGCTGCAGGATCAAAGTCACATATCCATAGAAGATTCCAAGCTAAAAGATATCTTTTAGCTTGTTTTTTCATACTTGCAGCTTTACGCCATTATGAAATAAATGTTATTATTTTATGCAGATAGCCAACTTTAAACATTAGGTTCCATGATCCAGTAACTTGACGAGAGAGGAGTAAACATGAAGAAGAGAATATTTATCTATTTTATCATTTTAACCATCATCGGTATATCCATCACCGGTTTTTTTATTTCACAACTGGCGCAGAAATATTACAAATTCGAAGCACAGGATAAGCTGGTCGGTATGGCGAAGCTAATCCAGAATCAAATAGCCAGTGATCTCCGGAATGGACTTCCCGTAGATTATAATCAATATGCCGCACAGTATTCTCGTATCCTGAGCAGCAACTCATCAGGCGATTTGGATAGAAATTCCACAAAGATAAGGCTTACCTTTATCGACGTATCCGGAAAGGTTGTTGGCGAATCGGATACTAATTTTGAACATATGGAAAACCATCTGGACCGGAAGGAATTTCAGCAGGCCCTAACTGAAAGTGTAGGAACCGACATCCACTACAGCAAAACTCTCAAGACCAATTTTTTATATACTGCTGTACTGGTTCCCTCTGCCAATGTTGTTGTGAGGGTTTCCTCTCCCCTCCTCCAGTTAAAAACCATTGACCAAACCATATGGAATTACACCATTGTCGGAGTCCTGGCCGGAATATTGCTAACTTCCATATTGGCTGCCAAATTTTCCGTATACGTTACTCAGCCCATCGACCAGCGGTTTAATGACATGAACCTTGAACTGGAAAAAACCGTTGCAGATCTTAAGGACAAGAATGTTAAAGTGGATGCAATCATAAACAGTATGGGAAATGGAATCATCGCAGTGGATAATAAGTTTAATGTAATGCTGATCAATGCCAAAGCCTGTGAAATTTTCGGGATAAAGAACGGTCCTGGCGTCATCGGCATTAACTTAATTGAGCTGGTTCGCAATCACAAGATCAACCACGTTCTTAATGAGACCATGCGAACCAATACCTCCCATACCGAAGAATTAACCCTTGCCTCCCCCAGTGAAAAGATATTAAAAGTGTACACTTCCCCCATCAAGTCCAAGGATAATATCAGCTTGAACTCCGGAGGCGTACTGATTATCAATGATATTACCAATTTAAAAAAGCTGGAATTGATCCGCACAGAGTTCGTATCCAATGTCACTCATGAACTCAAAACACCGCTGACATCCATTCGCGGATTTATAGAGACCTTACGGAACGGAGCCATGGAAGACAGTGTAGTAGCCAAAAAGTTCCTGGATATCATTGATATTGAGGCGGAAAGACTTTATATTCTGATCAATGACATTCTTCAGCTCTCTGAGATCGAATCCAGGCAGCAGGACTCGAATATAGCGACCCACAACCTGCATTCCATTGTAGAGGAAACCATTTCCATCCTTCAGGGAGTTGCTGACAGGAAGCATGTCTCCCTGGATTGGGAAGTCCAGGACGGTTTGAAAATCGTTGCAAACAAGGACCGCATTAAACAAATGCTCATCAATCTTATTGACAACGGCATAAAATATAACGTCGAAAATGGAAGTGTAAGCATCCGTGCCTTCAAAGCGGATAAAATGATTGTATTCTCGATAAAGGACACAGGCATCGGGATACCCGATGAACATATTTCAAGGATTTTCGAGCGCTTTTACAGGGTGGATAAAGGAAGGTCCCGGAATATGGGCGGAACCGGTTTGGGCTTGTCCATTGTAAAACATATTGTAAATCTCTATAACGGAGATATAAAGGTACACAGCCAACCGGGGAAAGGTACGGAATTTACCATCCGGCTGCCTGCTTGATTTTCAACGGATTACAGATTTGAAGAACTAAAAAAATGAGGTGTGATTCCATCACACCTCATATGTCTTTATACCTGTCTATTTGAGGCTTTTCCCTCAGGTCATCATAAAGCCTTCCTATGGTTGCATAAAACTCAAACCGCCTGTTACTGTCATCCAACAAAAAATCATCAATATCTGCCCTGCTCGTAATTCGAGTGGGATAATCCGTATCTTCAAGCAGTTCGTTGATTTTGCTAAATATCTGGTTTTCATCCATTTTTATAGTACCTCATATGTTTTTACTCTCCATATTATTAATTTACACTTTGAAGTATTTTATTCTCCTTTGTACAAAACCTGCTTAAAAATCAATTGCTTGTCCAAAACTTCCTCAAATTCCTGGTAACACTCTCTACACCGCTAACCTTGATATAGGAATCCCACTCCTTTGGAAACAACTCCAGGTACCTCCGGTGCAGAAAACGGTCGTCAATAAGAAACACAGTTCCCCGGTCTTGCTCCGTTCGAATCACGCGCCCCGCAGCCTGAAGCACTTTGTTCATGCCGGGATACATGTAGGCAAACTCATAGCCCTGACCGTTTTTATTCCTAAAATACTCCATGATAATGTCCCTCTCCGGGCTCATTTGCGGGAGGCCCACACCGACGATGACTGCACCTGACAACCTCTCGCCCACAAGGTCCACACCCTCGGAGAAAATCCCTCCCATGACGGCAAACCCGATCAAGGTTCTGCTGCAATCCGGCATGAACCTTTTCAAAAAGGCTTCCCGATCCTCTTCCGTCATCATACTTTCCTGTACAATGGTTTCATCCTCCGGGAAAGACTCCGAGTACAGATTGGAAACCTCCCGCATATATTCAAAGGACGGAAAGAAAACCAGATAATTGCCTGTCTTTTGCAGCGTCAGCGCTTTTATATACTCTGCAACCTGCCGGTAGCTGTTTTGCCGGTCTTTGTATTTTGTAGAAACATTGCTGGCGACCAGCAAGCACAAATTGTTCCTGTCAAAAGGAGAAGCCAGCCGCATGCTGTAATCCTCCAGTTCTCCCCCCAGAATCTCTCTGAAATAATCCAGCGGAGTCAGGGTGGCAGAGAAAAAAACAGCAGTGCGTCCTCTCTTCAATGCCTCCTTCAACAAAAAGGAAGGGTCCAGACAAAATAATTTAATCCTTACGTCCCGTTCTTCACAAGTGATATACACTACATATCTTTCATCAAAAAACTCGGATATTCTTGCAAAAGCCAGGCATTCAAAATACAAATCCAGCAAGCCCTCGTGAACTTCCGTACCTCTGCTTTTCGATAAAAACACTTCACATTCCTTTACAAATTCCTTCAGCAGCTTATACAGTTCCTTAGGTTCTTCACTGGAAATTTGAACCTTCTGGCCATTACGGCTTTTACGTATTTCAATAAAGTATTTGTTTACATCCCCAACGATTTTATAAAGCTTTGGTGCCGGCCGTTTAAGCTCTTTTCGGATGTCCATAAAAGACCTTTTCGACAGTTCGGCAGAAAACATCTCCCTGGCCCGGTCCACCAGATTATGGGCCTCATCCACCAGGAAAGTATAATCCCCGCCATTGTCCATAAAAAACCGCTTTAAGTACACTCTAGGGTCGAAAACATAATTATAGTCGCAGATAATACAGTCCGCCCATAACGCCAGGTCCAAGGAGAACTCAAAAGGGCAGACCCTGTGCTTACGGGCATAGGCTTCGATAATTTCTCTTGTCAACGCCTCTTCCTGCGTTAAAATATCCAGCAAGGCCCCATTGATCCGGTCCAGGTGTCCCCTGGCGAATTCACACTCTTCCGGGTTACACCCCGCACCTGGTTGGGCACAGATTTTATCCTTGGCGGTCAGGGTAATGGTCTTGCATCGAAGTCCCAACCCTGCCATTTTTGAAAAGGCCTCCTCCGCCACCTGGCGGGTGATAGTTCGGGCTGTCAAGTAAAATATCTTTTGCCCGACCCCTTCTCCCATGGCCTTCACGGCCGGAAACAGCGTGGAAATGGTTTTGCCGATTCCTGTAGGCGCCTGTACGAAAAGCTTTTTATTCTCCGTGATGGTACGATAGACAGCAACGGCCATTTCCCTCTGTCCTTTTCGGTAGGATACAAAAGGAAAGCTCAGTTCTTTAATGGAGAGGTTTCTTTGCTTTGTCCAATTGCACGTATACTCCGCCCATACGGAGTAGCTGTCAAGAAGGGTAAAGAAGAACTGACGCAGTTCATCAAGGGTATAGTTTTGTTGGAGCAGCTTGATTTCCTCGGTATCGATATGATAATAGGTGAGTTGTACCCCTATTTCCTTCATTTCATTTTGTTCCGCATAAATGAAGGCATAGCATTTTGCCTGGGCCCAGTGAAGTGGATTATACTTCTCATCTACTATTTCCATGGGAGCCGTAACCGTTTTAATCTCATCGATCACCACTCCAGCTTCATTCCGGATGATGCCATCCGCCCGTCCTTCCACAGTAACAAGGCAGTTCTCATATTCATGGGTATACACCAATGCAACTTCCGCACTGTAGTCTTCTCCCCCGCGTTTCTGAAGCTTCCGATGGGCCTTTGTTCCTTCTACGGCTCTTTGGTTGGAGACAAAGCCGGTCTGGATATCCCCGGACCGGAGAATAAATTCCACCATGCTGCGTACCGATATTTTCACCACAGGCTTTTCCATTTCACATGCCCCTTATCATTTGTTCAGATAACCCACTTTCCCCACTGGCTAAATTCCAGTCGAAAGTTTGATATCTATATCTGGGGATATTATACAGAACATTCGTTCCGGTGTCAATGCATCGGTAAGAGTTTTAACGGCAGCACCTTAAATGAAAAAGTAAATTCCAGTTGCAAGAGTAAATTCCACATTACTAGAACTTACTCTTGCACATAATTTGAATTTGCATAGTCCTTAAATGAATTTCAAAGCTCTGTTTTAACGTTTATCTGGAATTTACTCCTTCA
>ENA-OFCE01001194-OFCE01001194.1-metagenomes-genome-assembly--contig:-NODE-1194-length-13971-cov-2.495114_pt1 | contig 13971 bp, 12 predicted proteins | sample MGYA00153388_OFCE01 | MGnify analysis MGYA00153388
CTTTTGCCCACGACAAAAACGGCAAAGCCAGCCAGTTTTATAAAAATATGAATCTGATTACGAACAAAGCATGGTGGTGGCACTTTTCCTACAAAGGATGAGGGTTGCCCTGTTGTGTTATGTAAAGCACGCTATTAAAAGGCTCACCGTTATCCCGGTGAGCCTTTTTTATTGTCCGAAATTTCCGCTAACGACTCATTAATATGACTTTTGCTTCTCCGTCTGTTCAACGCTACACGGTCCACACCATACACCGGCGCATGCTAGCCGACATCATTACGCCGGTGAGTAGCTACCTGCGCATACGCGATAAGTATCCCAATAGCATTCTGCTTGAAAGTGCCGATTATCACGGGAACGATAATAGTTTTTCGTACATCGCCTTTGATCCTGTAGCGCGGTTCACGTGTGAAGATGGACTTATTAATACAGTCCTGCCTGGTCAAGACGAAGTGCGTAAAAAAGTGAGTGCAGACGAGTTGATGCCGTCGTTGCAGAGTTTCAAAGATCAGTTTGTATCAAAGCCATCTAGCTTTCCTTTCATCACCAATGGCCTGTTTGGCTATTTCGGCTTTCCGGCTGTCGAAGGGTTCGAGGATATTCAACTGACGGCTCACGTACCTGAAGAGAACCGTATTCCAGCGGCGGTTTTTCAGGTTTACAGGTACGTTGTAGCCATTAACCATTTTAAAGATGAATTGCATTTGTTCGAGCATCAATACCTTCAGGAGGATGAAGAACCAATCGAAAGTAGCATTGATGAGGTGGCCTCGTTTCTGACAAGCCGTAACTACGCGCTGTATTCGTTTACAACAACGGGCGAGGAAACCTCAAACTTCACCGACGACGAGTTTCGAGAGGTTATTCAGCACGGTATTGACCATTGTTGGCGGGGCGATGTATTTCAGATTGTGCTTTCGCGACGGTTTCAAATACCGTTTAGGGGTGATGAATTTAATGTGTACCGGGCATTACGGTCGTTAAATCCGTCGCCATACCTGTTCTACTTCGATTACGGCAATTTCAAATTGTTTGGTTCTTCGCCCGAGTCGCAGATTGTGGTGAAGAACGGCAAGGCCACAATTTACCCCATCGCAGGTACGTTCCGCCGAACGGGCGACGATGCTAAAGATGCCGAACTTGCCCAAAAACTGTATGACGACCCTAAAGAATCAGCCGAGCACATCATGCTGGTTGACTTGGCCCGGAATGATTTAAGCCGGAATTGCGATGCGGTAAAAGTGGAAACGTTTAAGGAAGTGCAGTACTATTCGCACGTTATTCACTTGGTTTCTAAGGTAGTTGGGCAGCTTAATGGAGGGGTTAATCCGTTGCAGATTGTAGCCGAAACATTTCCCGCAGGTACGTTGTCGGGAGCACCAAAACACATGGCTATGAAGCTCATTGACCGTTATGAGAACCAAAGCCGGGGATTCTATTCGGGCAGCATTGGCTATATGGGTTTCGATGGGGAATTCAACCACGCCATTATGATCCGCACGTTTATGAGTCAAAATAATTCGCTGTATTATCAGGCCGGGGCCGGGATGGTGGCTAAGTCATTGGTGGAGAGTGAATTACAGGAAGTACATAACAAATTAGCTGCCTTACGATCAGCAATTGAGCAGGCAGAAGCACTTTGACGAAGTTGATTATTGCCTACTGATAACCACTCTTTCAGATGAACCCGTTAAGCGAATTATTACTCTTCACATTGACCGCACTGGGATTGGTTTTAAGCCCCGGCCCAAACATGATTTATTTGATATTGCGATCGATTCTTCGGGGGCGGCAGGCTGGCGTCATATCACTGACAGGGATACTCAGCGGTTTTCCTGTGCATATTTTTTTGGTGGCGTTTGGCCCGATAGCCATCCTCCTGGTTATTCCTTTTGCCTACGAGACTTTACGATGGCTGGGAATAAGCTACTCGCTTCATTTGGCTTGGGAATCTATAAAACCAGGGTCTTCTTTACCATTTGAAATCACAGGGCTACCACATGATTCAGTTGCCAAATTACACCGGATGGGCTTTCTGACAAGCGCACTAAGCCCCAAGATTGCGGTATTCTATGTTTCCTTCTTCCCGCAATTCCCACATCCTGAATCAGGGAATTTAATGGGGTAAAACCTTCAGTTAAGGTTTACCCAAATGCTTGTGAGCGGCACGGTGAATCGTACTATTGTTTACTCGGCAACCCGGATTTTGCGCTGGTTTTCAGGCAAACCTGTGTTTATCAGGGTTCAGAAATGGGTGATGGCAGGCATTTTGTCGGGTCTCGCCGTCCGAATGGCTTTAGACAAAGGAAAATAACGTACCTGTCATTATAAAATGGACTATGAAAATTCTTGTTTTAGATAATTACGACTCATTTACCTACAACCTCGTCTACATCCTGCGCGAGTTGGGCCACCGACCCAGTGTGGTTCGAAACGACAAAATAAGGGTTGAGGAAGCGGCGGGGTACGATAAAATTTTGCTCTCGCCGGGGCCGGGAATTCCTGATGAGGCGGGCGTTTTGAAGCCACTGATTGCTGAATATGCCGCCACCAAATCAATCATGGGCGTTTGTCTGGGCCACCAGGCAATTGGTGAGGTGTTTGGGGCTACGCTCGAAAATTTGGGCGATGTGCTGCACGGTGTGGCCCATTCGGCTTATGTATTAGACAGAAGCGAAATTCTGTTTGATGAACTGCCTGACAATATAACGGTGGGTCGTTACCACTCATGGTCGGTCGTGCGCGATTTGTTACCTGCCGATTTGATTATCACTGCCGAAGATGAAAACGGGCGAATTATGGGCCTGCGCCACACTCGCTACGACGTTCGGGGCGTGCAATTCCATCCCGAATCGATATTGACCGTTGGCGGTGTGCAAATAATGAAAAACTGGTTGAAATGAAAGCAATCCTGAATCACCTTTTCGAGTATAAAACCCTGACTACGGCGCAGGCAAAAGAAGTATTGCTGGGCATTGGGCGTGGCCAATACAACCCTTCGCAGGTGGCGGCGTTCCTGACGGTTTATATGATGCGGAGCATCCGCGTTGAAGAACTGGAAGGTTTCCGCGATGCAATGCTTGAATTGTGCCTGCCCGTTGATCTGTCGGGCTTCGACGCCATGGACGTTTGTGGCACGGGCGGCGACGGGAAAGATACATTCAACATCTCTACCCTGTCGGCCTTTGTGGTGGCGGGGGCGGGGCAGCGGGTGGCTAAACACGGAAACCACGGGGTGTCGTCGTTGACGGGGTCAAGCACCGTGATGGAACGGTTAGGGTACCAATTTACCAGCGATGTGGGTGAGTTGCAGCGCAAAATCGAAACGGCGGGGATCTGTTTTCTACACGCGCCTTTATTTCATCCGGCCATGAAAAACGTGGGGCCGATTCGGAAGGAGTTAGGTGTGAAAACGTTCTTCAATGTACTTGGTCCGATGGTCAATCCGTCGCGGCCCAACAAGCAACTGGTGGGAGTGTACAGCCTTGAATTGGCTCGCCTTTATGCGTATCTTTATCAGCAGACAGACAAGCAGTTTATGGTGCTTCATTCGCTCGATGGCTACGACGAAGTATCGCTTACCGGCCCATTTAAGGCCATTACTAATAAAAGCGAACGCCTGATGAACCCGGTTGATCTTGGTTTTGAACGGGTCTCGGCTGAGGCTTTATCGGGTGGAAAAACGGCCGATGAATCAGCCCGGATTTTTATGAGTGTGTTAAAAAATGAAGCAACTCCGGCGCAAACTCAGGCCGTGTTGGCAAACGCCGCCATGGCTCTGCTGGCTGCCGGGAGGGCGACTACCAACGAAGAAGCCGTAGCACAAGTGCGGGAATCGCTGGCGAGCGGACGGGCGTTGACATCGTTTACAAAATTGATGGAATAGCAAAAATGACCACCATTTTAGACAAAATAATTGCCCGTAAATGGGAAGAGATAGCCCATCGAAAGGCAACCGTATCACAGGACGAGCTACGGGCTATGCCGCTGTTTGGTCGGTCGGTCAACTCGGCACGGGCGGCGTTGCAGGCACCCGACTCTACGGGCATTATTGCGGAGTTCAAACGGAAATCACCCTCGAAAGGCATCATCAACGACCGGGTTTCGGTAGCCGAAACTACGGTTGGGTACGTTGCGGCCGGGGCGGCGGTGTTGTCTGTGTTAACCGACGAGCCTTTTTTTGGGGGAACCCCCGCTGATTTGTACGAGGCCCGGTCGACCAATCCGCACACGCCGATCCTGCGTAAAGACTTTATGGTTGATGCCTACCAACTGCTGGAGGCAAAAGCGTGGGGTGCCGATCTGGTATTGCTGATTGCTTCCTGCCTAAACCCCGATCAGGTAAGTTCGCTGAGTGAGTTTGCGCATGAACTGGGTATGGAAGTGTTGCTAGAAGTACACGATGCCGACGAACTCCAACGCTCACTTTGCGAAACCATTGATTTGGTTGGCGTGAATAACCGCAACCTGAAAACTTTCGTTACCGATGTTAATACATCAGTTCAATTGGCAGACCTGATTCCCGACAGGTACGTTAAAGTAACCGAGAGTGGGCTGCACGATGCCGAAACGATGGTTAGGCTACAGGAAGCGGGTTATCAGGCTTTTCTGATTGGCGAGGCGTTCATGAAAACAGACAACCCGGCCACCGCGTTGAGTGAGTTAGTGACCGATTATAGGCAGCAACTTGTTAGGGTTAAAACCAGTCAACAATTCGTATGAAGATTAAAGTATGCGGTCTGCGCGAGGCGACCAATCTAGAGCAAGTAGCGGCCCTGAACCCGGATTTTATCGGCTTTATCTTCTACGATCAATCTCCCCGGTTTGTGGGCGAGGATCTGGATGCTGACGTGGTGAAGGCATTACCCCGGTCGATCCGAAAAGTAGGTGTCTTTGTCAACGCCAGCCCGGAGTACATTTTGCGTTCGGTGAAGAAGTACGATTTGCAGTATGTACAACTTCACGGCAACGAAGCCCCCGATTATTGTCGGAGCCTTCAGAACCGGGGCGTCAACATCATCAAAGCGTTCCGGGTCGATAGCACGTTTAACTTCTCGATGCTAAACAACTACAAAGCCTACGCCGATCTGTTTCTGTTTGATGCCAAAGGCGATCAGCCCGGTGGTAATGGACACACGTTTGACTGGAATGTGCTGGCCAACTACGACAACGACAAGCCCTTCTTCATCAGCGGCGGAATCGGCCTCGATAATCTTGACCAGCTTGATCAGCTAAAAGGCATGAAACTCTACGGCGTTGATGTAAATAGCCTGGTAGAGGTGTCGCCGGGGGTGAAAGATGTGGCTAAGGTGAAAGAACTCATCGACCGCCTGCGGCCTATCGAAGAAGAAGAGGAGGCATAACGAGTTTAACGGTAAAGTGCAATTATATGGAAACGACGAAACAGGTCGAATAGGAACAGATTCCGACAATCAAAGAGCGTGTATCAAATGTGTATAAGCCAGAGGATATGAAACGGTGGGGTGTTGAACTGTTTCTGGATTGCCGTTGCTCCAAAACACGCGTTTTATTTTGGAGTTGAATTTTCTGAAGAAGAGAATAAACGCATGGATGATATTCTGACCGAAGAGAAAAACCGTAGAGAATATTCGATACAAATCGTTTGATCGAGCTTATTGGAAAAGACATAAAGGGGCCAGGTCGACTAATTCTCCCAATTATTGTTGTGGGTGGATCAAGAGTCTTTTCGCTGAAGTCAGATTGGGGAATTCAGAGAGTGAACAGGATGAATTCCCTGTTCACCTCTTTTCCAGTAGCTGATATTACACTGCCAGTAACTAAAAGCTACGCACTGATTGATGCGTTTAGTCAAGGAAAATCAGATTGAATCTTCTTTGAGGTGTTTGCCCGGAACATGGGGAAAATGACATTTGGATAGCGGCAACAGCATTGTACTTGGGGAATTGCATACGGCAGATAATGATTTTGACCATCTAACAGCTTTAGGGCTACGTTTGACAAAGTACAGATTTCATGCAAGCGACAATAGAACCACAAACCTCATTTGAGGTAAATAACAAAGGATTTTACGGACATTTTGGCGGTGCGTTCATTCCCGAAATGCTGTATCCCAACGTAGAAGAACTACGCCGGAGTTACTTGGATATTATAGCCGAACCGGCGTTTCAGACCGAGTTCTGGCAGTTGCTCACCGATTATGTAGGCCGCCCAACGCCGTTGTTTCTGGCAAAACGATTGTCGGAACAGGTCGGCGCGAAGATCTACCTGAAACGGGAAGACCTGTGCCATACCGGGGCGCATAAGATCAACAATACAGTTGGGCAGATCCTGGTAGCGCAGCGGCTTGGTAAAAAGCGAATCGTGGCCGAAACTGGTGCCGGTCAACATGGCGTGGCAACAGCAACGGTTTGCGCCCTGATGGGCCTGGAGTGTACTATCTACATGGGTTCCATCGATATTGAGCGGCAAAAACCCAACGTTGACCGAATGCGGATGTTGGGTGCCGAGGTACGTCCCGCCCGGTCGGGAAGCCAAACGCTGAAAGACGCGACTAATGAAGCCATGCGCCACTGGATAAATAATCCGGTGGACACGCATTACATCATTGGCTCGGTGGTGGGGCCACACCCTTACCCCGATATGGTGGCACGTTTTCAGTCGGTAATTTCGGAAGAAATCAGGAAGCAGTTACTGGAAAAAGAAGGCCGCGAAACCCCCGATTATGTGGTGGCCTGTGTGGGTGGCGGTAGTAATGCGGCCGGTGCATTTTTTCACTTTTTAGATGAGCCTCAGGTGCGTCTTATTGCGGCCGAAGCGGCTGGTCAGGGTGTAAACACGGGGCATTCGGCCGCCACTACGGCGTTGGGTAAGCCAGGGGTGTTGCACGGTGCCCGCACCATTTTGATGCAGACCGACGACGGGCAGGTGACCGAACCTTACTCGATTTCGGCGGGGCTGGACTATCCCGGAATTGGGCCCCTGCACGCGCACCTGTTCGATTCGGGGCGGGGCAATTATTATAGCATTACCGATGATGATGCTGTGAAATCGGCCTTTAATCTGAGCAAACTGGAAGGTATTATTCCCGCCCTTGAAACCGCCCACGCTTTAGCCGTGCTGAATGAATTGCCGCTCCAGAAAGATGATATAGTCGTTGTGTGCCTGAGCGGCCGGGGCGATAAAGATTTGAGCACCTACACCAAGTATTTGTAATGACAATTGTTCAAAACCGAATTGCTGACCTGTTTTCGACCAAGAACGACCGGTTGCTCAATGTGTATTTCACCGCCGGTTTCCCCCAACTGAACGATACCCGAACGGTATTGCTCGGTTTGCAACAAGCGGGCGTTGACCTGATCGAGATTGGTATGCCCTACTCCGACCCGGTGGCCGACGGTGAGGTGATTCAGCAAAGCAACGGAGTGGCCCTTGATAACGGTATGTCGTTGCGCGTGCTGTTTGACCAACTGGCCGATTGCCGCCACGAATTGAACGTGCCTATTTTACTGATGGGCTACATCAATCCGGTGCTTCAGTTTGGGGTAGAAGCGTTTTGTCAGAAATGCCGGGAGGTGGGTGTTGATGGGGTAATTCTGCCCGACCTGCCGTTTGATCTGTATGTGGCGGAGTACAAACACATCTTTGAGCAATACGGCATTTTCAATATTTTCCTGATTACGCCACAGACATCCGACGAACGTATTAGTCTGATCGACGAGGCATCGGAAGGTTTTATTTATATGGTATCGTCGGTGAGCATCACGGGGTCAGTTTCGGGTATCAGCAACACCATGAAGGCTTATTTCGAGCGGATTGCGGGTATGAGTTTGCGCAACCCGCGCCTGATCGGGTTTGGGATCAATAATCAGGAAACTTTCGATACGGCAAGTGAACACGCCAATGGGGCTATTATCGGCAGCGCGTTTGTGAACCATTTGGCGAAGAACGGGCCGGGTGCGGAAGGAATCGACGCTTTTGTAAAAGCGATACGGCCTGTTTTGGCGTAAGACTGCGGAATATCTGTAGTGCTACTCCAATGTTAAAAGCGACTGGCTTTTGCTGGCTACTAAATCGAAATCTGAATCATTGTGGAGCAGCGTTGTCCTGATCCCCTGAAAGTGAGCCAGTGGGAAGTAAAGTAAAAAGGTTAATTTCTTCACTGGTAATCAAAAGGGAAATGAAAGCAGGACGCTTTTCAGAATCGCAAATCGTAGCGATTCTCAAACAACAGGACACTGGCCAGACAGTGGCGCAAATCAGCCGTGAACACAGCATTAGTGAGGCTATATTTTACACCTGGACGGCCCAAATACGGTGGCATGCAAGTGGCTGACGTTAAACGAATTAAAGACTTAGAAGAAGAAAACCGCCGCCTCAAGAAGATGTTCGCTGATCTGAGTTTGCAACACGACATTACTAAGGAGGCTCTGACAAAAAAGTTTTAAGCCCTGCCAGGCGCAGGGCATTGGTCAGATGGATGGTGATCGAAAAGAAAGTTAGTCAACGCAAGGCCTGCCGCTGGCTAGGCACAAGTCGTAATGCCCTCAAGGAACCAGTAGCTGTTAAGGAAAAAGATACGGTTTTGAAGGAACGAATCGAAGCCTTGGCCCACCAGCATAAACAATGGGGCGTACTGAAAATATACCGTCGCCTGCGTAAGCAAGGTGAGACAGCTAATCATAAGCGGGTCAGACGATTATATCAATTATTAGGCTTAAACCTACGGCGAAAGGCAAAGAGAAAATTGCCTGATGCTGTGCGTAAACCACTACCCAAAGCAACCGCTTGTAATGGTTGCTGGTCACGGTCCGCCGCTGCGGCTAGATTTCACCTCTGACAGCTTACAGGATGGCCGTAAGTTTCGTACGTTGAACGTGCTGGATGATTACTGCCGAGAAGCACTGGGCATTGAAGCGGTCCGCCGCCGCGGTTGATTACTCACTGCCAGCCAAACGGGTAACACGTTTGCTGGATCGGCTGGTGAGTGAACGAGGCAAAGCTCAGCGGCTACGCTCGGACAACGGTCCAGAGTTTATCAGCGAGGAGTTGCAGGGATGGTGTAAAACCAATGAAGTAGATTTACACTGGATTGAGCCTGGCAAGCCCACGCAAAATGCTTACATAGATCGATTTAACGGCACGTTTCGCCGGGAGGTGTTGAAGCCAACGTGTTCAGTAGTTTAGCTCAGGTCCGTCGAACGATCGCTGACTGGCTGGTAGAGTACAATACGGTACGCCCTCATCAGGCGTTAGCGTTTATGACCCCTGCTGAATACCGACAGGCGGCATAATCTCCAGTTCAAACTGGCTCACAAAAGGGGGTAAGGACAGCGTCATGTCTGCCATTAGCGCATGATGAGCAATGAGGCAGTCATTTGTTCCTGGAACGGTGGCCCCTTTTTTACGAAAGTCACGATAAAGATCAGCGGCCCCAGTAGCCATTGCTAAAGCGTCAAATTGAAACTGGTTCAATGCCAGTAAACTGATTCGTATCACACTATACTGCTTATCGTCTCGAACGCCCTGCAACGCTTCCTAAACAATGACGGGGGCAGTTCAGACAGGATAACCTGCCGTCAGGTAGGAAGCTAACCGGTTTATCTGTGGGAAGTCAATGCCTTACCAGTCAACCCAAACGGTAGCATCTGTAAGGATAGGCTTCATCAGTGCTGACGTATAGCGTCGATGTCGCCCTCCCGTTCTATGTTGCCACGCAGGGCCAGCGTGACTATCTCTTTCTTTGTTTTGGCTTTACTCAATCGTAAAGCTTGCTCAACAGGTGTAGTATCAAGGTCAATATTCGTTCTCACTAACTTGTCAATTCATACACAAAGGTGATCGGTTTTTAGTGTATCGCCTTTTCGCGTAGCTTACGCCGGAGGAGCCGCAAGGTGCCGTGGTCCGGTTTTCTGTGCGAGCTCTACAGTAAATCGTCCCAGAAGGCTCCAATCGCTTCCAGGGCTTCATCGACGGTGTTGGCCACAATCAGCAGGGCGCGGTTTTCGGCTTTCAGGAAGCCGTCCTCCACGCAGCGGTCGAGTTGCTGAAGCATAAGGTCGTAATAGCCGTTGACATTGACAACCGCAATAGGGCCGTCGTAGAGTTTGAGTTGCCGCCAGGCCAGAATCTCGAATAATTCATCGAAAGTGCCGTAGCCACCAGGGAGCGTAATTACGCCTTTTGCCAGCGTCACCATCTTGTATTTGCGCTCGTGCATCGTTTCCACGAAGTGCATTTCTGTCAATGTTTTGTGGGCAACTTCAAGTTGAGCCAGAAAGTTGGGAATCACGCCCGTAACCTCGCCACCACCCAGAATAACGGTATCGGCCACGTTGCCCATCAGGCCAAACCCACCGCCACCATAGATGAGGCGGATGTTACGCTCGGCCATTTTCTGACCTAATTCAATAGCTACTTCTTTGTAAATAGCCTTGGTTCCGGGAGAGGAGCCACAGTAAACAACAATGCTTTGCATAGAAGGGGATGTAGAATGGATAACGTAAAATGAGTAATGGCTCTGCGGCTTTGCTCAGGTACGTTCCCGTGCGAAGCCGCAGACCGCCATTATTCATTTTACATTATCCATTCTACATTAGTTTAGTTAGATCCAGCCCGCCAAACGTGCCGGGACCGGAAGCCTGATGTGGTGCTACGGCAGAACTCATCATCAGGAAGATATCGGCGGTTTGGTTATTTTGTTTAATAAACGATTCCAAATCAGAGGTTTCGGTGAATACCCGTAAACCTGGTTTGTCAAATGCTGCCAAAACATCATCGGCTGAAAGAGGAGCTAATGATTTAGTAACCAATGTGTCGGTATTGTAGTAAACTGCCGCCAGATCGGCCGCATCAAGGGTGTGGTGATATTCGTTCAGGAAGGTTTTGCTTAGGCTGCCAAACGTATGCAGTTCCACACAGACCAGTAATTTCTGGTTGGGGTATTGCGCTTTCACGGCCTGAGTTGCCGCTTCCACTTTTGAGGGAGCATGCGCAAAATCGCGGAAGACAACCTTTGTATCGGTCTTGACAACTGTTTCCAGCAGTTGCGTCGCGCTTCTAAACGTTTGAATGGCCTCGTAAAATTGCTCGTCGGTTATGCCAAGCTGGTCGCAGACAGTTAAAGCCCCGGCAATGTTTTTCATGTTGTGCAGGCCAAATACCTGCAACGAAACCTCGCCGCTGTTGGCTGTAGTCAGGTACGTATGTCCATCACGGATCACGTGTGGATGCGCTTCGTAAGGCACTTTCTGCACGTCGGGCCGCTCTTTTGCTCCAATCACGTCCAGCATATTATCAGTTTCGTCGAAAATAAACACGCCGGATTTTGGCATCTGATCGGCCAGAAGTTCAAACTGATGAACGTACTGTTCGTAGGTCGGGTAGAGCGTAACATGATTCCAGGCCAGGCCGCTGATAAGAGCAATGTGCGGCTTGTAGTGCAGAAACTTGGGGCGGCGGTCAATGGGGGAGGAGGCATACTCATCGCCTTCGATAATAATCACCGGCGCGGCCCCGGCCGAGGTGTCGTCGGTGAGGCTCACCATTGTCTCGAAGCCATCCAGATGCGCACCAACCAGGTAGTCGAATTTACGGTGGTGGTACTTCATCACGTGCAAAATCATCGAGGTGATCGTTGTTTTACCATGACTACCCGCAATGACGACCCGTTGTTTCTGTCTACTCTGCTCGAAAATGAATTCGGGGTACGAAAGAACCGTCAGCCCCAATGCCCGCGCCCGTTCCAGTTCGGGGTTGTCTGCGCGGGCGTGTACACCTAGGATCACGGCGGTCAGGCCCGCGTAAACGCGGTCGGGAAACCAACCCATCTCGGCAGGAAGGAGCCCCTGCTGTTGGAGGCGAGTGCGGGCAGGATCATAAACTTCGTCGTCGGAACCGGTTATGGTGTGGCCTTGATGGTGAAGGGTTAACGCGAGGTTGTGCATGGCACTCCCGCCGATGGCAATAAAATGGTAAGCCTGCGGCATGAATTGTGTCATGTGGTGGGTGAGGTGTTGAAATGGTAGACGAAGGTAAGGCCTATCTTCGTTTCGTAAATAAGCGTATTCGCTCCACATTCATGAAACAAACGTACTGGCTCTGTGTCGGCTTATTAATTAGCAGCATAAGCCTTATACAGGCGCAGACAGTTTTGCCGCCCTACAAAGGCGAAAACCTGGGGCCACAGGTTAATTCGACCTACAACGAAGGTACTCCGCTTGTTAGCCCCGACGGTAAAACGCTGTATTACACCCGCGAAGACCACCCCAACAACACTATGTTTGCCGATAAAGACAACGGCAGCACCGATATCTGGTATTCAGACTGGCAACCCAGCAATCAGTGGGGCCCCGCCCGGCGGCTGGGTGCGCCGCTAAACCAGTTTAACCACAACACCGTATTCAGCATCACGCCCGACGGTAATTCGCTCCTGCTGCGCGGTGCCTACATAAACGGACGTTACGAAACGCGCGGTTTTTCGGTCAGCAAACGGGTAAACGGCAACTGGAACACGCCGGAGCAATTGGTTATTGCTAACTACGAACGGGTGAGCAAAGGTGCGTTCGATTTCGCCTACCTCACCGTCGACGGCAGAACGCTGTTGCTCTCCTTCAGTGAGAAAAAGAACGGGTTGAAAGATGATCTCTACGTGTCGTTCCGCCAAAAAAATGGCACCTGGAGCCAGCCAATGGACTTAGGTGCTGACGTGAACACCGACGATTTTACCGAAACAACGCCCTTTCTAGCCCCCGACGGAAACACGCTTTACTTCTCGACCAACCGCCCCGGCGGGCAGGGTGATAATGACGTGTGGGTAACGCGCCGGATTGATAAAACCTGGAAACGCTGGTCGAAACCGCAGAACCTCGGCCCCACTGTCAACACCGACGGTTACGACGCGTATTACTCTATTTCGGCCCTCGGCGACAGGGCGTACCTGACAACGTTTAAAAATACGCAGGGAGACAAAGGCGGTGATATTGTGCAGATTAAACTCATCGATGATGCACCTGCTGCACCGGGAGCCGACTCAACTACGCTGGCGCAGAACCCAGCCAATAATAACCCTGCCGCTGACTTGTCGCGGCCCGGTGCGGTGGCCATGCTGTCGGGAAAGGTGATTGACCAGAAAACGGGTAAACCAATTGCCGCCCGGATTACCTACCAAACCCTGCCCGACGGAGCCGAAGCCGGCGAAACCACCTCTGACCCCACAACGGGTGAGTACAAGATCATTCTCCCCTATGGTCAGAAATACACCATGCGGGCCATCGCCCCCGATTTTATTGCTGAGGGTGAAAGCGTGGATCTGACGGGTGGCCCGGCCGATAAACGAAAAGGTTTTCAGGAAATCAAAGGCAAAGAGTTGAAAATGATCCCGATTGAAACGGGCGGTGTGGTACGCCTCAACAATGTATTCTTCGATACGGGCAAAGCAATTCTGCGCGATGAATCGGCCCCGGAGCTTGACCGGATGGTGGTAGTGATGAACGAAAACCCGAAACTCGCCGTGGAACTGGGTGGCCATACCGACAATACGGGGTCAAATGAGATCAACACAAAACTTTCGCAAGACCGCGCCGATGCCGTGCGGGAATATCTCATCGGCAAAGGTATCGAGTTTCAAACGTAACGCAGACGTGAATCCGTTAATTTAATGCCTGAATTAACGGATTCAAGTCCGCGTTACGCTCCTATTCGCCTATTTTGCAGCCATGTGGCAAATCTGGATTGATACGGGAGGCACCTTCACCGACGGACTCGCCCGCGACCCAACCGGCATTATTCATCGGGCCAAAGTTCTGAGCAGCAGTTGCCTTCGCGGACGCCTCGTCAGGGGGCGCGTAGTAGCCACCTGGCTTACGGCCCCGTTATTTGAGGGTTATACCCTGCGTGTTGTTGACACCGAAGCAACGTACCTGATTAAATCACTGACCGTTGATGGTCGACTGACACTGGCAGAAGGTGTAATTGATACCGGCAAAACCGCGA
>ENA-OFCE01001195-OFCE01001195.1-metagenomes-genome-assembly--contig:-NODE-1195-length-13969-cov-5.368262_pt1 | contig 13969 bp, 12 predicted proteins | sample MGYA00153388_OFCE01 | MGnify analysis MGYA00153388
CCCAGCATGAGTCTGTAGGAATAGGTAGCCAGCTGGGTCCAACCCCTGCCTGCTCTGCAGTACCCGGTCTTTCCGACCTTTCTGAGAAAATGCAGAGATGTCCGCGCCCCTACCCGACCCCCACGTGTCACACCCCAACGCATCCCCTTGGCGTCTGTCAGTTGCCCCGATGATGGATTGGACGGACCGTCACTGCCGATATTTTCACCGTCTGCTGTCGCGCCATGCGCTGCTTTATACAGAAATGGTCACCACCGGCGCTTTGATACATGGTGACGTTGAGCGCCATTTGCGCTTTAACGCTGAGGAGCACCCGCTCGCCCTGCAACTGGGTGGCAGCGAACCAGCTGACTTGGCGCATTGCGCCCGCCTGGCCTGGCAGTGGGGCTACGACGAGGTCAACCTGAACTGCGGTTGCCCGAGTGAACGGGTGCAGCGGGGTGCTTTCGGCGCCTGTCTGATGGCTGAACCGGAACTCGTCGCCGATGGCCTGAAAGCCATGCGCGACGCCTGCAGCCTGCCGGTGACCGTGAAACACCGCATCGGCATTGATCGCAGCGAGAGCTACGACTTCGTGCGCGATTTCGTCGGCACCGTGCATCAGCGCGCCGGCGTCGAAGTTTTTATCGTGCATGCGCGCAACGCCTGGCTGCAGGGCCTGAGCCCCAAGGAAAACCGCGAGGTGCCGCCGCTTCGCTATGAACTGGTGCACCGGCTGAAGGCCGACTTCCCGCAGCTGACCATCGTCGTCAACGGCGGTGTTGCCGACGATGACGCCATCGCGGCCCAGATGGCCCTGGTGGACGGCGTGATGGTGGGCCGACACGCCTATCACGAGCCCTTTGCAATGGCCACCTGGGACCGCGATTTCTTTGGCGCGAACACGACACCGCCTGACCGCGACGACATCGAAGCGCAGTACGTGGGCTACATGGCGACCCTCGGCGCGCAGGGCGTTCCGTGGTCGCATGCGGCTCGCCACATGCTGGGGCTGCGCCACGGCCAGCTTGGCGCCCGGCGCTGGCGGCAGGTGTGGTCGGACCACCGGTTGAAGGACCAGACGCCGGCGCAGGTGCATCGCCTGGCCATGGCTGCGCTGGCATCGGCGGCGGCCGGGGCGCTGGTCTAGCATCACTCTGCCGACTAACGAATCCGACAACCAACACATGACCGAACCTGTACTCGCCGTGATCGGCGGCAGCGGCCTGTACGACATGCCCGGCCTGACCGACACCCGCTGGGTCAGCGTCGACACGCCTTGGGGCGCGCCGTCGGACCAGATTTTTCGCGGCCGGCTGCGCGGCACCGAGATGGCCTTCCTGCCGCGCCATGGCCGCGGGCACCGCATCCCGCCGTCGGAGGTGAATTACCGCGCCAACATCGCGGCGCTGAAGCTGCTGGGCGCCACCGATGTGTTGTCGCTCAGCGCCGTCGGCAGCCTGCGGGCCGACCTGCCGCCGGGCACTTTCGTCGTGGTCGATCAGTTCATCGACCGCACGTTCGCGCGCGCCAAGTCCTTCTTCGGTACGGGGCTGGTGGCGCATGTGTCGCTGGCCGACCCGGTGTGCGGGCGGCTGGGCCGGCATCTGGCCGCGGCGCTGGCGGCGCAAGGCGTGCCGCATGCCGTCGGCGGCAGTTATCTGGCCATCGAGGGGCCGCAGTTCAGCACGCGTGCCGAGAGCGACCTGTACCGGTCATGGAACTGCAGCGTCATCGGCATGACCAACATGCCCGAGGCCAAGCTCGCGCGTGAGGCCGAGCTTTGTTATGCCAGCGTGGCCATGGTCACCGACTTCGACTGCTGGCACTCGGCGCACGACGCGGTGACGGTCGACGCCATCATCCAGGTGCTGTTGGGCAATGCGCAAACGGCGCGTACGCTGGTGGCTGGGCTGGCCAGCAACATTGGCGGCGACGTGCAGGCGCCGGGCTGCGCCTGCAGGCATGCGCTGGACCACGCGCTCATCACGGCGCCCGAGGCGCGCGATCCGGTCGTAGTCGACCGCCTGCGCGCGGTCGCCGGCCGCGTGCTGGGCCCGGGCCCGCAAGGATGAGCGCCATGCCGATGCGATCCGCCGGGGGGCCGATCACCACAGGACCGATTTCCAAGGGACCGATGCGCCCGCTGCGTGCGCTGACCACGCGCGATGGCGTGCACGTGATCGACCAGCGGCTGCTGCCGCACCGCCTGCAGTTCGAGACCCTGTCCAGCCTTGAGGCCGTGTACACCGCCATCCGCGACATGTGGTTGCGTGGCGCACCGCTGATCGGCGCGGCGGCGGCTTACGGCCTGGCCTTGCAGGCGAATCGCGACGCGTCCGACACGGTCATCGAAGCCGCTTGCGCGCACCTGCAGTCGGCTCGGCCCACGGCCGTGAACCTGGCCTGGGCGATTCAACGCATGAAGCGACTTCTGCTTTCGCTGGCACCCGAGTTGCGCCGCGACGCCGCCTGGGACGCGGCCGACGCCCTGGCTGAAGGCGACGTGCAGGTCAATGCCGCCATCGGCCGCCACGGCTTGCCGCTGCTGCAGGCCGTCGCGGCGAAGCGCCCGGGCCCGGTGAACGTGCTCACGCACTGCAATGCCGGCTGGTTGGCGACGGTGGAGTGGGGCACCGCCACCTCGCCCATCTACCAGGCCCACGCTGCCGGACTGCCCTTGCATGTGTGGGTGGACGAGACGCGCCCGCGCAACCAGGGCGCCAGCCTCACGGCCTGGGAACTGGGCCAGGCCGGCGTGCCGCACACGGTGATCGCCGACAACGCCGGCGGCCACCTGATGCAGCACGGGCAGGTCGACCTGGCCATCGTCGGCTGCGACCGTGTCACCGCGCGGGGCGATGTGTGCAACAAGATCGGCACCTACCTCAAGGCCCTGGCGGCGCGCGACAACGGCGTGCCTTTCTACGTCGCCATGCCCACGTCGACACTGGATCTGTCGCTGACCGACGGCCTGCGCGAGATCGAGATCGAAGAGCGCAGCGGCCGCGAAGTGACCCATCTCAGCGGCCGCGATGCCAGCGGGGCGGTGGTCGAAGTTCAGGTCACGCCGGACGGCTCTGCCGCGGCCAACCCGGCGTTCGACGTGACGCCGGCGCGCCTGGTCACCGGACTGATCACCGAGCACGGCATCGTCGCCGCCGACGAGTCCGCATTGCGCGCCTTGATGGCGGGGGCCGCGCCATGACCGCCGAAGAAGCGCTCGTGCGCGAACAGGCAGTAGCGGCCGTGCGCCGGCTGGACGCACTGGGCATGAACCGCGGCAGCACCGGCAACCTCAGCCACCGTTGGGCGCACGCGGGGCAGCCGGGCATGCTGATCACGCCCACCGGCATGGGCGCCGACGACCTGCGGCCGGCCGACCTGGTGTGGCTGGGCGAGGACGGCACGGTGCACGGCGCCTGGCAGCCGTCGTCGGAGTGGCACTTCCACCAGGCCATCTACCAAGCCCGGCCCGACCTGCAGGCCGTCGTCCACAGCCACTCGGTGCACGCCGCGGCCTTGGCCTGCCTGCGCCGCGACCTGCCGGCCTTTCACTACATGGTGGCGGTGGCGGGTGGCGACTCGGTGCCGCTGGTGCCTTACTTCACTTTCGGCAGCCAGGCACTGTCGGTGGCCGTGGCCGGCGCGATGCGCGAGCGCGATGCCTGCCTGATGTCTAACCACGGCCTGGTGGCCGCCGGCAGCACGCTGGCCCGGGCGATGAAGGTGGCGCAGGAGATCGAGTCGCTGTGCGAGGTGTATCTGAAGGCATTGGCGGCGGGTGAACCGGCGTTGTTGAACGCTGCCGAGATGGCCGAGGTGCTGCAGAAGTTCGGCAGCTACGGGCGCAGCGCGCGGGCGGATTGAGACTGGCGGTTCGGTCAGGTGCGCCGCCCGCTGTCTGGCGGCGGCGGCGCCGGCGCCGGCGCATCACGCTCAAGGCGGGTTCGACCGGGGTGCACGCCGCGGCCGCAGGTGCCATGCTTACGCTCAATCGCAACAACCAGGAGACAAGAGTGGCACTAAATGCTTACCTTTTACTGAAGGGCGAGAGGCAGGGCGAGATCAAGGGCTCGGTTACCCAAAAGGGGCGCGAGGGCAAGATCATGGTCATTGCGGCCGAGCACGAGGTGGTCTCGCCGCGCGACCCAGCCAGTGGCCGGGCCACGGGCAAGCGCATGCACAAGCCCTTCGTGATCACCAAGGAACTGGACGCATCGTCGCCACTGCTTTATGCGGCGTTTACGACGAACGAGAACCTTCCGACCTGGGAGTTGCAGTTTTGGGCGCCTGCCGCCGGCACCGGTACCGGCAGCGGCACCGAGGTCATGCGCTACACCGTGCAGCTGACCAACGCCTGCATCAGCGGCATCCGCTTCCACATGCTGAACAACAAGAATCCCGAACTGGCGCGTTACGCTGAATTCGAGGAAGTCGCGTTCACCTATCAGCGGATCGATTGGACCTGGACCCCTGGCGGGAAGACGAGTGGCGACGACTGGGTGGCGCGCCAGAGGGCAAGCGCCAAGGCCAGACCGGCCGTCAAGGCCCCCACACGGGCGCCGCGCAAACAGTCCTGAGCGGACGCGCAATTTGTTTGGCGGCCTGCGCAACGACGGCCGGTGCGGCGGGCTGCCTGGCACCTGACTCTTCAGCCTTCGATCTCGAACGACAGCCCCGCCCGCTTTTGCAGGCGCTCCACCAGTGCCAGGCCCATCGCAGCGGCGGGGGTCCACACGCCGCCGGGGGTGGCCTGGTGGTTCACATCGCGCAGCAGGCACATCGCGCTCTCACTGATCATCTTCGAGGTGGAGCCATAGCCCGGGTCGCGGTCGCCCTTCACCACCGCGCGCAGCGTGCGGCCATCGGCGGCCTGGCCGACGAAGAGCAGTTCGTAACGACCGCGTTCACGCTGTGACGCCGTCGGCCCCTGGCCCGGCTGCGGCAGGGCGAAGCGGCGGATCAACGCGCGGGTGGGTGTGAAGCCGAGCAGCCAGTTTCGCACGCGCGCGGTGCGGGCCGCGGCACGGGCGCGTTGTTCCCCGACGGCGCCATCGCCCTTGAGTTCCCGCTCGGCATAGACGAAGTCACTGCCATACGCGTGGCCGCGCAGGGCATTCGTGCGGTGCACATTCTTGGTGTTGATGGCCGCCATTACGAAGGGCGCCGTCCAGCCCGGCGCGAGCGGGTCGAACTCTGCATCGGCGCTGTCGGGCTGGCTCGGGCCGGTGAAGCCCGGCGTCAGGGCAAAGGGGTCGGCCATCGTGCGCGCCAAGCCGGGGTCGCGGCCGATGGCTTCCAGCGTGGCCAGCAGGCTGGCCGCGGTGCCGCCGGAGAAGCCGCCCTTCATCACCCGCACGAGGCCGTGCACCCGCTGCAAGGGCGCGCCTAAGCGACGGTGCGCCGCGGTCTGCAGGAACAACACGCCCAAGTCGAAAGGGATGGAGTCGAAGCCGCAGGAGAACACGATGCGCGCGCCGCTGGCCTGGGCTTTGGCGTGGTGGCGGGCGATCATCGCGGCCATCCAGGCGGGCTCGCCGCACAGGTCGACATAGTCGGTGCCGGCCATGGCGCAGGCGGCCAGCAGCGGTTCGCCGTGCAGCTGGTAAGGGCCGACCGTGGTGATGACGACACGTGTGCTGCGGGCCAGGGCGGCCAGAGCGGCGGCGTCGCGGGCGTCGGTGGCGACGAGCCGCAGCGTCGCGGGCGCGCCGATCTCGTCGCGCACGGCCTCCAGCCGCGCCATGCTGCGCCCGGCCAGCGCCCAGCGAAGTTCACCACCCACGCCCTGGCTGGCGAGCAGGTACTCGGCCACCAGGCGGCCTGTGAAGCCGGTGGCGCCGAAGACGATCAGGTCGAGCGGTTTGGTCATCGTGATCTTTCGGGCCAAGTGGCCAGAAGCAGGCCGGCCAGCGCCAGGGCGAAGGCCACCCCGTGCGCCGCGCTGAAGTGTTCGCCCAGCACGGTCACGCCGACCAGCGCCGCGCTCGCCGGCAGCATCACCGTAAACACCCCCGCCTGAGACGACGGCACATGCCGCAGGCCCTGCATCCACAGCCACACCGTCACCATGCTGGCGGCGATGGCGTAGAACAGCAGCAACGCCCACATCGGCAACGCGACCTGGCCGAAATCGAAGTCCCAGGCCTGCCACAGCCCGAACGGCGTCACCAGCGCCAGCCCCCACAGGTTGATCAGCGCACTGATGCGCCGCGGCGACACGTTGCCGGTGAGCCGCTTGCCGATCACCACGTAGCTGGCCTCGCACACCACCGCACACAGCAGCAGTGCGTAGCCCCAGGGCGACTCGGCCATGGTGCTGCCGCTGCCGCTGCCGCTGCCGCTGCCGCTGCTGTCGCCGCCGCGGGCCCAGGCCAGCAGGCCGATGCCCAGTGCCGCACACGCGATGGCACCCGTGATGCGCGGCCGGATGCGTTCGCCCAGGAACACGCGCGACAGCACTGCCACCACGGCCGGGATGGCCGCCATGGTGACGCCGGCGGCCAGGGCCGAGGTCAGCAGCACGCCGTAGAGCATGCAGATGCTGAAGAGGAAGTTGCCGAGGAAGCTTTCCCAGAACAGCAGCCAGCGGTCGTGCCGCGTGAGCCGTGCTTCGCCGGGCGTGCGACGCACCCAGTGCGCCATGGCCACCGCGGCGATGCCGAAGCGCAACCAAGCCAGCAACAGCACTGGGAAGGCGGCCACCAGCAGTTTGGACAAGCCCACGTAGCTGCCCACCAGGGCCATGCTGCCGGCCAGGCAGAAGTAGGCGCGCCAGGGCGTCACGGCGCCGTGCAGAGAGTCCTCACGTGGCGGGGTCGATCCGCAGCCAGGTGGTCTTGAGCTCGGTGTACTTGTCGAAGGCGTGCAGAGACTTGTCGCGCCCGTTGCCGCTTTGCTTGTAGCCGCCGAAGGGCACGGTGAGGTCGTCTTCATCGTATTGGTTGACATGCACGGTGCCGGCCCGCAGCGCGCGGGCCACGCGGTGGGCGCGGTTGAGCTGGTCGGTCCACACGCTCGCTTGCAGCCCATACGGGCTGTCGTTGGCCAGCGCGATGGCCTCGGCTTCGGTCTTGAAGCGGATGATGCCTATCACCGGGCCGAAGATTTCTTCGCGGGCGATCTTCATGCCGTTGTGCACGCCGTCGAACACCGTGGGCTCGACGAAGCAGCCGCCGCTGTCCAGCCGTGCCTGCGCGCCGCCCACCAGGCAGCGCGCGCCCTCGGCCTTGCCGGCAGCGATGTAGCCCAGCACGGTTTGAAGCTGGATGTCGTCGACCAGCGCGCCCATTACCGTGTTGGCGTCGAGCGGATCAGCCGGGGCATAACTCGCGGCTTGCTTGGTAACGATGTCGACGAACTCGTCGGCGATGCGTTCATGCACCAACACGCGCGACGGTGCGTTGCAGCTCTCGCCCTGGTTGAAGAACATCGCGCCGGCCACCGTCTTGGCCGCGCGCGCGACGTTGGCGAAGTCGTCGAAGACGATGAAGGCCGACTTGCCGCCCAATTCGTTGTAGACGCGCTTCAGGTTGGATCGGCTGGCGTAGTCCAGCATGCGCCGACCGGTGCGGGTGGAACCCGTGAAGCCCAGCGCGTCGACGTCCATGTGCAGCGCCAACGCCTCGCCAGCCTCGTTGCCGAGGCCGGGCACGACGTTGAACACGCCCGGCGGCAGGCCGGCCTCGACCGCCAGCTCGGCCAGCCGCAACGCGGTGAGCGGGCTCTTTTCGCTGGGCTTGAGCACCACCGAATTGCCCGCCGCCAGCGCCGGCCCGAGCTTCCAGGCGGCCATGATCATCGGGTAGTTCCAGGGCACGATCACGCCGACCACGCCCATCGGCTCGCGGGTGATCAGCGCCAGCGCGTTGGCTGCCGTGGGTGCCACCTCGTCGTAGATCTTGTCCACCGCCTCGGCGTACCAGGCGATGCAGCGCGCGGCGCTGGGCACGTCGACCGCCAGCGAATACTGGATGGGCTTGCCCATGTCCAGCGTTTCCAGCAGGGCCAGTTCGTCCTTCGCGGCCAGGATCCGTTCGGCGTACTTCAGCAAAATCTTCTTGCGCATGGCCGGCGCCTTGCCGGCCCAGCGGCCGTCGTCGAAGGCCGCACGGGCACTCGCCACGGCCGTGTCGATGTCGGCCTGCGCGCCACGCGACACGGCGCCGAGCAGCCGGCCGTCGATGGGCGATCGGCATTCGAAGGTGGCGCCCGATGCGGCGTCGCGGCGCTGGCCGTCGATGACGGCGCGGCCGTCGATGCGCAGGGTCCGCGCGCGTTCGTGCCAGCTCGTACTCGGGTTCGCGGCGGTGCTCATGGGTGCCTTCAGAAACTCACGACGACAGCCGCGCCGAACAGGGTGTTGGACTTGCTGAAGCTGCCGCTCTTCACGACCTCGAAGACCGGCTGGTCGGCGCCGTCGCGTCGCAGTTCCAGCTTGAACACGGTGTTCTCGTCGAACAGGTAGTTCAGGCCCGCGCTGAGCGCATAACGGTTCGTGCCCACGGCCTCGCCCTTGGCGAAGCTGCCGTCGGCCAGCACGCCGCGGCCGATGCCGTTGACAGGGTCGTCGAAGCTGTAGCCCAGCAGGCCGCCGCCGTTGCTGTCGTTGTTGATGTAGTCGCCGCGCAGCACAGCTTCAAGACGCGGCGTGATCTTGTAGGCGGCCAGGGCGGACAGACCCACCCAGCGCGAATCGCGCAGCTGGCCGTCACTGTTGAAGATGGCCGCGCGCTGCTGCTGGCCGGCGCTGACCTGGCCGAAGAGCGACCAGTCACCGCGTGTGAAGTAGGCATCGGCCTCGATCATGTGCAGGGCCGTGCCCTTGCCGGCGCCTGGGAAGACCTGCACGGTGCCGTTGGCGTCCGTCCAGCTGCCGAAGTCAGCCGCGAAGTTGGTAGCCTTGCCGTGCACGCCGCTGAAGCCGAAGCCGCTGAACTCGCCCTTGGAAAAATCGACGCGGTAGATAAAGGCCGGCGCGCTGTTGCCCTTGGGCAGCCGGGCGCTGTTGAGGTTGACCACGCCGGCTCGCATCCACCACTTGCCACGCGTCACGTCGAGCACGGCGCCGGTGTAGGCGGTGGGCGCCGTGGTGTCGAACAGCAGGTTGTGGGTGATCAGCTTGTTGCCGGTGGGCAGGGTGATCTCGTAGCCCGTCCAGTCAGGGATCTGGCCTAGCCACAAACGTGTCTTCAGGTCGCTGAGCGGGATCGAGACGGAGGCCTCGTGCACGATGGAGCTGCCGTTGAACAAGGCACCGGTGCCGCGTTCAGGCGCCAGCGTCAGACGCCAACGGGCGCCGCTTTCGGTTTCCTTCTGCAGGTCCAGCACGGCCATGCCGAAGTAGGAGTTGTCGTAGCTGTAGCGCGCGCCGCCGTTGTTCAGGAACACGAAGGAGCCGTTGTCCTGATTGCGGTTGTAGATGTAGGTCGGGTCGATCAGGCCGCTGATCTTCAGGCCCTTGAGGCCCTGGTCGGTGAAGGTGTCCTGCAGAGCCTCGGCCTTGATGGTGACGCGGTTGAGCTCGCGCACCTGTTCGGGCGTCATGCCCCACTGGCCCGGTGCCGGCGCAGCCGGCGCGGCCGACTGCACCCGCTTCTCGAGTTCGGCCACGCGGTCGCGCAGGGCACGCAATTCCTTCAACAGTTCTTCGTTGCTCTGCGCGGCCACGGGGAACGTCGCTGCGAATGCAAGGGCAAGGGCAAGGACGGTCGGGGCGATGAGTCTCATGAACGGGTTCCTCTACTCAGGACGGACGATGCGGTGGACGGACGCAAACCGGTCACTGCCGCGCTGCGGCCATCTCGCGGGTGCGGCGGCGTTCGTTGTGGGCGATGAAATAGCTGGCCGCGATGACACCCACCGCCACCACGGCGATGGTGATGGTGGCCACGGCATTCACGCTGGGGTTCAGGCCCAGCCGGGCGCGAGAGAAGATCACCAGCGGCATGGTGGTCGAGCCCGGGCCGGACAGGAAGGCCGACAGCACGACATCGTCCAGCGAGATCGTGAAGGTCAGCAACCAGGCCGACATCAACGACTGCGAGATCATCGGCAGCGTCACCAGCCAGAACACCTGATAGGGCCGCGCACCCAGGTCCATGGCGGCTTCTTCGAGCTGCGGGCTCAGGTCCTGCAGCCGCGACTGCACCACCACCGCCGCGTAGGCCATGCCCAGCAGCAGGTGACCGAGCAAGATGGTGCCCATGCCGCGTTCAGGGAAACCGAGTGCGCGCTGGATGCTCACCAGCATCAGCAGCAGCGACAGGCCCACCACCACCTCGGGCATCACCAGCGGCGCGTTGACCATTCCCGAGAACAGCGTGCGCCCCGTGAAGCGCTTGTACTTCACCAGCGCGAAGGCCGCGAGCGTGCCCAGCACCACCGAGCCGCAGGCGGTGAGGAACGCGATCTGCAGGCTCAGCCACAGGCCGGCCAGCAGTTCCTCGTCACCGGCCAGCTGCGTGTACCAGCGCAGGGTGAAGCCGCGCCACACGTTGGGCAGCGGCGAGTCGTTGAACGAGTACACCACCAGCGCCACGATGGGCAGGTACAGGAAGGCGAAACCGAATGCCAGCCAACCGCGTCCGAACCAGGGATTGGAGCGCATGCCTACCTGCTCCTTTCTTGGGACTCGGCCTGGTACTTATTGAAAATGGCCAGCGGCACGATCACCAGCAACACCATCACCACCGCCACCGCCGAGGCCATGGGCCAGTCGTTGTTCGAGAAGAACTCGTCCCACAGCACGCGGCCGATCATCAGCGTCTCCGGTCCGCCCAGCAGTTCGGGGATGACGAACTCGCCCACGCAGGGGATGAACACCAGCATGGACCCGGCGATGATGCCGGCCTTGGACAGCGGCACGGTGATCTTCCAGAACGCCACCCAGGGCGTGGCACCCAGGTCGGCCGCGGCTTCGAGCAGGCGCAGGTCCATCTTGGCCAGGTTCGCGTACAGCGGCAGGATCATGAAGGGCAGGTAGGTGTAGGTCATGCCCAGCACCAGCGAAAACGGCGTGTGCATCAGCGTGCCCGGCGTGGCGATCAAGTCCAGCGAAAACAGCACCCGGTCCAACCCCAGGCCGACGACGGCCTCGGTCGTACGCCCGCCACGGGCCCACACCGCGGCGACGCCCGCGGCGGTCGGGGGCTCCAGCCCCACCACGTCCAGCAGCCGGCAGCCGTCGGGCAGGGCCGAGTCCCCGGCGGTGTCCGTCACGTCCTTGACCGGTGCGAGCGCTCGGGCGACGCGGTCGAACCACACCGGCGGCACCAGGTCGGCGCGGGCGTCGGTGACGACGTCGGCGCGCTGCTGCCGCACCGTGACGGTGGTCGGACCGGTCTGGACCACGACGGCGGAGCACTCCTCGGGCAGCAGCCGCTCGTCGGCGTCCAGGCAGAGGCAGTAGATGCCGACCGCGGGGCCCTGCTTGAGGACCTGGACGACCCCGGGCAGCAGCCGAAGGCGGCGGGCGCCGTCCAGGACGACGACGACGTCGGGGTCGGTGAGGGCGGTCGCGGCGCCCGAGCCGGACCGCGCGACGGTCCGGGCGACCACCTCGGCCTGCAGCTCGCCGAGCCGACGGGACAACGAGTCGGCGTCGGTGCCGAGCAGGACGGCGGCGTCCCGGCGCTGCAGGACCGTGCCTGATAGAAGCGCCAATGCCTGCTCCGCAGCCTGCATGCCATCGAGCGAAACGCCGTCCAGGCTGGACGTCTCATGGGTCAGCGCCAGCCGGTCGGATTCGGGCAAACTCCCGAAAAATGCGTTCACCGCGGCGTTGGAGGCCGGGTCCGGCGCGGCGGCCAAGATCACCTCTAATAATTGAATGCCTTCCAGCCAGCGCCGGGCCTCGTGCACCGTCTCGAATTGCTCGCCTAGCAGGCGCTGGGCAGGACCGGACGACAGCGCGAGGTGACAGAGGAACGCGACGATCCGGTGGAGCGGGGTCGGCTCGGCACGCGGCGCTTCATCCGTGGCCGGCGTCTCGGCATAGGTCCGCTTCGGCTGGGTTTTCGCCTTGGCGACCGCCTCCCGTAACGAAACCGTCGATGTCTGGAGGTGAGTGGCGACGATGTTGAGCTGGCTCTCGCGCGCGGCGGAATCGGTCATCAGCGAAAGCAATTCCGCGCAATCGGTCAGCGCCTTGGAACGCTCCGCTGCCGAGTTGAAGAGCCCGCTGGCTGTCGCGCGTTCGAGCTTGAAGTGGAAAAACTCCTTTGCCCCGGCTAACAGCTCCCGGAAAGCTGCCGCGCCATGGGCCTTGAGAAACGTGTCCGGATCATCCCCCGCCGGCAGTTCCACGACCCGCACGGCCAGGCCTTCAGGAACGAGTTCGCGGTAAGCCTTCTCCGTTGCATTCAACCCTGCCGAATCTGCGTCGAAGCACAGCAGGACATCGTTGGTATAGCGCTTCAGCAGCCGCGCATGCTCCCGCGTGCAAGCGGTCCCGGAAGTTGCGATGGCATTTTCGATGCCATGCTCATGGCAGCAAATCGTGTCGAGCTGACCTTCACAAAGCAGCGCCGCCTTTTCCTTGAGGATCGGTTTCTTCGCACGGTCCAGGCCGAAGAACACCCGTGACTTCTTAAACAGCGCGGTCTCCGGCGAATTGATGTATTTCCCGCTGTTCTTGTTTTCGCGAAGCTGACGACCCACGAAGGCGATCACATCACCGATCTCGTTGCGAATCGGAAACATCAACCGGTCCTGAAAGCGCACGAACAACCCCGAGTTCGGATTCCCGTCGTCCTTGAGTTTCACGATCCCGGAATCAACCAACTCCCGCCCCGTAAACTTCCGCGAGCGTGCCCAGTCCAGGAAAACCCTCGGCTGATCGGGCATCCACCCGACCGCCCAGCTTGCCGCCATGGCGCTGTCAAAGCCTCGGGATTTCATGTAATCCCGCGCGTGCGCGGCAGCGGGGTCCTTCATCAGGCGCTCGTGCAAAAACGCCGCCGCCTCGCGGTGCAGGTCCAGCAGCCGGCCGCGCGTCTTGCGGGATTGCTCCGCCTGCGGATCGGAAGCCTCCTCGACGATCGGCACTCCCGCTCGCATCGCCAGCTTTCTAACCGCATCCACGAACGGTAGATTCTCGTAGTCCCGGACAAAGGAAATCGCGTCCCCGCCCTTCTGGCAGCCGAAACAATGGAAGCGCTGAGTCGAGGGCGTGATGTAAAATGACGGCGTCTTCTCGTGGTGGAACGGGCAGTTCGCGCGGAACGACGAGCCCGCCCGCTTCACCTGGATATAAGTGCCGATCAAATCGACGATGTCCGTCGCTTCGAGGACTTTCTCCACACTTTCTTTCGGGATCTGGGCCACGGTGCTTGCTAGGAGCGCAGCCTATCCCCCGCCGCCCGACCACGCGAAGCCGGATTTTTAAAAACCTCCGCCCATGCCGAATAGCTTGCCAAGTCCCATGCCGTGGCTTTACACCTCCGCCCGGTCGCGGTTCCGCTGCCAGCGTTTGGAAAGCATGCTTAGCTCAGTGGTAGAGCACATCCTTCACACGGATGGGGTCGCAGGTTCGAAACCTGCAGCGTGCACCAGCTGCCCACCCGCGACAAGGCCCGCCACGCCGGCGACCAGAATCCCCGTCTTGCTTGTCTGGGCCGCCGCGACGCCCACGATCAGGCTGGCCGTCGAGACGAGGCCGTCGTTGGCTCCCAGCACAGCGGCTCGAAGCCACCCGATGCGAGCGACCAGATGTTGTTCGGGATGGCGCTCAAGTCGGCTCATGCTCGGTCCTCAGACAGGGAGGGAAAGACGAGGATCAGTTCTGACTGGTCCGGCTGGCTCTCGATCCCCCCACCATGCGCCTCCATGATGCGCGATACGATGCCCAATCCCAGGCCGGCTCCACCGCCATTGGCATCGTCGCCCTTTTTGATCGCGGTTTTCCACGCCCGTCGGACCGCCCGGCAGAGTCGAAGCGACACTCGCAGACGAGACCATTTGTGATCCGTGTTCCTGAAAAGGCGTT
>ENA-OFCE01001196-OFCE01001196.1-metagenomes-genome-assembly--contig:-NODE-1196-length-13953-cov-2.450209_pt1 | contig 13953 bp, 16 predicted proteins | sample MGYA00153388_OFCE01 | MGnify analysis MGYA00153388
GCTCCTGTTGATGGCACTGTAAAATCCATCAATGTAGCAGCTGACCAAAGTGTAAAACCGAACGAAGTTTTGGCTGTTATTAAGTAAATAAAGATTATTTAATATAAATTAAATAAATTTAAGGGCTGTCTCAAAGGATTTCTATAATCCTTGAGACAGCCCTTTATTTTCAATATAAAACAGTGATTTAGGTAGTTGATCTCATCAAAGGTTATATATTGTATGAATTTACAAAAAAAAATTAAATTATTAGAATTATCAAACAATAACTATAATATTAGAATAACAAATAGCGGCAAATAACGTGAAAAAAGTAACTGCTGTAGGATATAGAATATTGTTTCTGAATGATTGACAGAGGCTAATTAATTGGTGTAGAGTAAACCTATGTGATTTATATTCCAGCAGGCAGTAATGCAGAAAGGAGCTCTTTATGGATAAGCAACAAGAAGGAATTGTTCTTGAAGTGGTTGGCAATCATTTGGCAAAAGTAAAGACAAGTCGTCATAATGATTGTGAAAACTGTGGAGCTTGTCCCGGAAATTCGGCATTGGTACTTGAGGCGAGGAATGATATAGGAGCCAAGATTGGTCAGCGTGTAGCTATCGAAGTCAAAGAAGTGAATATGTTAAAAGCTGCTTTTATTGTGTATATTTTACCACTAATTTTAGTCTTTTTTGGCGCGGTTATAGGTGGAATGTTTGCCGAGCATTTAAGCTATCAGCCATTATGGTTTCAGATTATTGGTGGCACGTTTGCTTTCATTTTATCAGTCGTGTATATTAAATTTTTCGATTCTGCTGCCAGATCCGATAGTAAGATGCAACCGATGATTGTACGAATTTTATCTAATGACTAAAGCTTTGTAAGGCCTCTATCTGTTGTAGGTCAGAGCTAAGTTAAAGGATAAGAGGGACGAGGTTAAATGAAGGAAAACCTTCATTTAAATTAAGCCTTCCTTTGCAGGCTGAGGAAAATAAATGACATTAGTTAGTTTAAGAGGGGTGAAATTATGGCAAAAAGCTTTCGTGGGGGTGTACATCCCGACGACCGTAAAAGGTATACCGCAAGTAAACCGATTGAAATTGCGCCTATACCTGAGAAAGTCATTATTCCTGTGAGACAACACATTGGTGCACCATGCTCACCAATAGTAAAAGTTGGGGATCTAATTAAAAAAGGGCAAGTAATAGCTGAAGCTCAGGCTTTCGTTTCAAGCCCGATACATGCTTCTACTTCAGGTAAGGTAGTAGAGCTTGCTGAGTATCCCCATCCAGTATTTGGTACCTGTATGTCCGTTGTCATTGAAAGTGATGGGCAAGATGAATGGGTAGAAGGTTTGCCCCTGCAACGTGATTGGAAAACCTTAGAAGCGGCAGAAATTAAGGAAATTATTCGTCAAACAGGTATGGTTGGCATGGGGGGAGCAACATTTCCTACACATGTGAAAATGGCTCCACCTGCAGAAAAACCGATTCATACCTTTATATTAAATGCAGCAGAATGCGAACCATTCCTTACTGCAGATCATCGAGTGATGTTAGAACAGTCAGAAAGAATCGTGACTGGAATGCAAATTGCAATGAAAGTATTGGGCGTAAGTAAAGGATATATAGGCATAGAAGAAAATAAGCCTGATGCAATTGCTGTAATGAATAAAGCCTGTACTGGAATTGACGGAATTGAAGTAGTACCCCTTCAGACGAAATATCCCCAGGGGGCAGAAAAAACATTGATTGGTGTAATTTGCGGTACGGATGTACCTTCTGGTGGATTGCCAATGGATGTTGGTGTAGTAGTTCAAAATGTTGGTACTGTGGTAGCCATTGCAGATGCTGTAGAAAAAGGAATCCCATTGATTGAACGGGTAACAACTGTTACTGGTGGTGCGATTGCGCAGCCTAAAAACTTATTACTACGAATTGGTACTACATTTGCCCAAGCTGTAACATTGTGTGGTGGATTTACCGAAGTACCAGTCAAAGTGATAATGGGTGGGCCTATGATGGGAATGGCACAACGTACTCTTGATGTGCCCATTATAAAAGGAACTTCAGGTATTCTGGCATTAAGTGAGGCTGATGTTAATATCGGTCCAGAGCGTCCCTGTATCCGCTGTGGGCGTTGTGTAGAGGCATGTCCAATGGGATTGGTGCCTAGTATGCTGAGTATATTAGCGGAACGCGATGCATATTCAGTAGCTAAGGAAGAATATGATTTATTGGATTGTGTGGAGTGCGGCTCTTGTGTATATGTATGTCCTGCAAAACGTAACATCGTACATTATATTAAATTGTCCAAAGCGCAAAATGCAGCAATGGCGGCGAAGAAATAAGGAGGTGGCTGTATGAGCATAGAAGCAAAAACAAAAATAGAAATAGATAATTTAATGGTTTCGGCATCACCCCACATCCGGTGTGATGAATCAATTTCAAAGATTATGTGGAGCGTTAACGCAGCGCTAGCGCCTGCAGCACTTTTCTCAATCTTTAATTTCGGAATGCCTGCATTTGTTAATCTAGTTGTTTGTATTGTTGCTGCAGTGGTAACGGAATACTTAATCTTAAAATGGCAGAATAAGCCTATGGTTATAGGAGATGGCAGTGCCTTTTTAACAGGTTTGCTGCTTGCAATGAATATTCCGGCAACATTGCCGTGGTATATGCCGCTGGCGGGGTCCATTTTCGCCATTGCTGTTGCAAAACACACTATGGGTGGTTTAGGATTTAACATTTTTAATCCTGCTCTTATTGGGCGTGCATTTATTCTTGCATCCTGGCCGATTGCTATGACTACTTGGCCAATCTCAAGAGATATGGTTGGCAAAGTGGATGGGTTGACATCAGCTACTCCCTTAGGGATTCTTAAGCTGCAAGGGTACGAAAAGCTTGTAGCAACTTTTGGCGATCAAGCTGCTATGTATAAGTCTTTATTTTTAGGTGAACGCGCTGGAAGTATGGGAGAAACTTCGGCTATTCTTTTACTTTTAGGCGGGATTTATCTTATCTATAAAGGATATATCAAATGGCAAGTTCCAGTTATCATGATTGGTACTGTAGGAGCGTTGACTGCTGCTTTTGGTGGAGATCCGCTTTTCCACATGATGTCTGGAGGTCTTATCTTAGGTGCCTTTTACATGGCGACAGACATGGTAACCATTCCGATTACTACCAAGGGTCAAATTATTTTTGCTGTGGGAGCTGGTGCTCTTACTGTCCTAATCCGTTTGCAGGGCGGTTATCCTGAAGGCGTATGTTATGCAATATTATTGATGAACTGCGTCACGCCCCTGATTGACCGTTTGGTAAGACCTGTAAAATATGGTGCAAGGAGGTAAGGTATATGGCACATGATGCACATGAACAAAATGATAGTGTTTTTAAAGTAGGTATCAATCTTACTCTTGCCTGTTTGCTTTCAAGCGCAGTAATTGCAGGCACTTATGCCATAACGGCACCAATTGCTGCTAAGACAAGGATCCAGCTTGATAATCAGGCACGTAAGGCACTCGTTGCTGATGCCCAGGATTTCAAAGCGATCGACGGCAAAAAAGGCTGGTATGCAGCGTTAAAGGATGGCAAAGTCATTGCTTATGTTGTACCAGCGGAAAGTAAAGGTTACGCTGGTGCCATAAATATGTTGGCAGCTGTTTCGGTTGATGGCAAGGTCATCGATTATGCAATATTAAGTCATAAAGAAACCCCAGGTCTTGGGGATAAAGCGGAAAAACCGGCTTTTCGCAAACAATTTGCTGGCAAGACTGCAGAGACTTTAGAAGTAGTAAAAGTTCCTACTGATAAAAATATTCAGGCGTTAACTGGAGCAACGATTACTTCTCGTGCTGTGACTAAAGGAATTAAGGAAGCTGTAGAAGAAGTAAATGCTTTTGCGGCCAACCAATCGAAGTGAGGTGCTGAATATGAAGAATTTATGGGACATCTTTTATAAAGGCTTGTTTGATCAGAACCCCATATTCCGCCTTGCCTTAAGCTTGTGTCCGGCGTTGGCGGTTACTTCCAATGTTACGAATGCATTGGCCATGGGGTTGTCAGTTATGTTTGTTATTACAGCAAATAACGTAGTCGTATCGATTTTTCGTAGATGGGTGAATCCTAAAGTGCGGGTTCCAGTATACATTACGTCCATTGCTACGATTGTTACAGTTCTTATCTTAACATTGCAGGCATTTCTTCCAGATCTATATAAAGAACTTTATCTTTATCTAAATCTTATCGTTGTGTTTGCAATTATTCTAGCCCGTGCAGAAGTATTTGCAGCGAAAAATCCTGTGATTCCATCATTCTTTGATGGATTGGGAATGGGCGCAGGTTTTGCGGGAGCCATGGTTTTTATTGGCATCATACGTGAAATATTTGGTAACGGTTCGATCATGGGAATTAATATATTGGGAGCTTCTTATGACCCTGCATTAATTATGATTTTACCGCCAGGTGGATTTATTGTTATTGGGTTAATGATTGCAAGCTTTAATTTGATTGGAGAATACCAAGATAAATTAAAGGCAGCAAAGCAAGGGAGTGATGCATAATGGAGGAATATTTAAAACTATTTGTTGCTTCGGCAATCACGAACAATTTTGTGTTGACCCAGTTTTTAGGACTATGTATATTCTTCGGTGTATCTAAGAATCTCAACGCATCAATTGGTATGGGGATGGCAGTTACTTCGGTTATGACTTTAAGCTCGCTGCTTGCTTGGGCAGCTTACAATTTTATTCTAGAACCACTTGGACTGCAGCCTTTAATGTTAATAACATTTGTCGTATTGATTGCAAGTCTAGTACAATTGTTGGAAATGATTATAAAAAAACATGCCCCAGCGTTATATAATATGTGGGGGATTTATCTTGTTTTGATTGCGACCAACTGTATTGTAATCGCTGTGCCGATTACGAACGTAGAGCTTCATTCGAATTTCCTGACAAGTTTGGTACTTGCACTTGGTTCTGGAGTTGGCTTTGCGTTGGCTCTAATTTTAATGGCTAGCCTGCGTGAAAAACTACAATATGCAGATGTACCCAAATCTTTGCAAGGATTAGGTATCTCTTTTATTTTGGCAGGAATGTTGGCATTGTCATTCTTTGGTTTTTCGGGAATGATCACACTATGATGATAGAAGGTGATGAAAGATGAGTACACCAATATTGATATTGATCGTATTGACGTCTCTGGGGGTATTTTTTGGTTTCCTATTGGCTTATTCAAACAAAAAGTTTTCCATCGAAGTTAATCCGCTCATCCATATCGTAGAGGATGTTTTGCCGAAAGGACAGTGTGGTGCCTGTGGTTATGCTGGTTGTATGGCTTATGCTGAGGCAGTTGTGCTCAATCCTGATGTAGCACCTAATTTGTGTTCACCAGGTAAAGACGCAGTGGCAAAACTTGTTGCTGAACTTACAGGTAAAGCAGCTGCTCCTATGGAACCGCAAATTGCCCAAGTGCAATGTGCAGGTACTCATGATAAGGCTAAAAGATCCTATGCATATACGGGTGTCGAAGATTGCGTTGCTGCTAACTTGCTTTTTGGCGGACCAAAATCTTGTAAATATGGCTGCTTAGGATTAGGCACCTGTGTTAAAAGCTGCCCTTTTGATGCCATGATTATGAGTCCAGAAGGATTACCTATCATTGACCCTGAGAAGTGTACTTCCTGCGGTAAATGCGTTAGCGTATGTCCTAAACAAGTCATTTCTCTTATGCCTGTTGGGGCAAGAGTTCGTGTAAATTGCAACTCAAAAGATAAAGGTGCTGTAGCAAAAAAGGCCTGTAGTGTTGCTTGTATTGGCTGTTCCCTTTGTATGCGTCAGTGTCCATATGAAGCGATAAAGATGGGGAATAATTTGGCTATTGTGGATGCTAAGATTTGCGAAGAAAAATGTTCAGATGCTGTATGTTTAAGTAAATGCCCGACAAAGGCGATTCGTCCTTTTGTAACAGGGATTGTGCCTGGTACAGAAAATGAAGCAAGTACGACTCTTGCTTGTGCATCTTGCGCAAAATAGAGAAAATTGCTAATTAACCGCAGAAGAAAAAATCTTCTGCGGTTTTTTATATGTATCTCATTTGCATGTTAAGGGTTTTTGCGGTAAAATAATCTAGACTAACCGACAAGGCGGTAAAGTAGATAACAAAGGCTGATAAATTATGAATCATACGAGACGCATGGTGCTAATGGCTTTATTTGTGGCCATAGCCAGTGTGCTGCACATTGTAGAATCTTGGATTCCTTTGCCACTTCCCATACCTGGAATTAAATTAGGACTAGCAAATATTGTATCTCTAATTACGATTGCAACTTTTGGTTGGCGTGATGCCATATATGTGGTAGTTATACGAGTTTTTTTAGCATCGTTATTTGGAGGAATTCTTATTGGCCCAGCTTTTGCGATGAGTATGAGTGGTGCTATTGCTAGTACGTTATTGATGGCCTATGCTTATACTGCTTGGCACTCCACTTTTTCTTTTATCGGAATTAGTATCATTGGTGCCGTTATACATGGTGTAGCACAAATTATAATGGCGGCTTTAGTGGTATCTAGCCTTACTTTATTATGGTATTTACCTTATTTAGTATTATTGGCAGTGCCAACAGGCTGGGCGACAGGGATGACTGTGGCTTACTTTTTGGCAAAGGCACTAAGATCTATGCCAAAACCATTACAATAAGTAAATAACTACTATAGCATATGTATTTAGACTGTCTTATAATAGATGCAGGGGGGAATAATATTGCGAGGCGCTAAAAGTAATGGATATGGTATGTTTATACTGTTTTTGCTTACGGGTGCAGTTTTTGGCGGTATTTTGGGAGAAGTTATTTCTCATTCTGATATAGCAGCTGGCTTTGCTCCTTATTTAGTAAAAACATTTCTTGTCTTAGATGTGCCGCCTGTTACGATTAATTTGTATGTCATAAGATTTATGGCTGGCTTTGCTTTGCAGCCTAACTTAATTAGCATTTTAGGTATGGTAGTAGCTTTTTTGCTGTATCGTCGTCTTTGATTTATATCTATGGGAGGTTTTGCTAATGACGATTATTTTGGCATCAGCATCGCCCCGCCGTCGTGATCTGTTAACCCAGGTTGGTTGTGATTTTGTAGTAATGACTAGTGGGGTTGTCGAGGATAATGCGCAAGCTGTGCCCCCTCATGAGTTAGCGGTCTTACAGGCGAAAGAGAAGGCTTTGGATGTATTTTCAAAAGTACAGGTTCATGATGTGGTGATTGGGGCTGATACCATCGTAGTACTGGATGGACAAGTCTATGGTAAGCCTGTGGATAAAAATGATGCAAGACATATGTTAACTTGCCTAGCAGGTAAAGAGCATCAAGTAATTACAGGAATTGCTGTTGTAACGGCAAAGAAAATTTGGAATGATTTTGTTGTTACCAATGTGAAGATTGGGGATATTAAGGCTGAGGAAATTGAAGCATATCTCACAACAGGTGAGCCTATGGATAAAGCAGGTGCATACGCGATTCAAGGTAGGGGTGCACTCTTTGTGGAGAGCATCAATGGATGTTATGCTAATGTTGTAGGTCTGCCATTAAATAAATTATCTGAATTACTTAAAAAGGCTGGTGTCAAGTTATTATGAATGACAATAAGCCGCTTATGATAAAAGAATTGCCTCAAGAGGAAAGACCAAGGGAGAAAATGCTGAAAAAAGGTGTTCAGGCTTTAAGCAATGCAGATTTGTTGGCTATACTGCTTAGGACTGGTACAAAAAATGATTCTGTTTTGCGCGTAGCGGAAAGGCTGTTAAAAAAATATGAAGAGATGGGTATAACTGCTCTTTCTGGTCTTGGCCCTCAAGAAATAAGTAAAATAAAGGGGATTGGTCCAGTAAAAGCAGTGACACTTGTTGCTGCCATTGAGCTCGGCAAGCGCTTAAATGGAGCGTCAGCAGAACAAAGAGTAATCATTCGTTCTCCTCAGGATGCTGTTAATTTATTAATGGCCAGACTACGCTATGAAGCACGAGAGCATTTTATTGTAATTCTCTTGTCCACCAAAAATCATGTGATAGCGACTCCTACTATTTCCATTGGCAGTTTAAATGCATCGATTGTGCATCCCCGTGAATTATTTCGCGAGGTTATTAATCATTCAGCGGCTTCTGTTATTTTGGCACATAATCATCCCAGCGGAGATCCTACTCCTAGCTCGGAAGATGTTAGCCTAACTCGAAAATTAGTTGATGCAGGGAAAATTTTAGAAATTCCTGTCCTTGATCATATAATTATAGGCGATAACAAGTATGTTAGTCTTAAAGAAAAGGGAATAATAGAATGAATTTGTTAAGTAGCAAGATCAATTTGTACTTGCTTATTGAAAGGGGCTATATATAGTATGAAGAGTTTTTTTGGATCATTTTCCCGAGATATGGGTATAGATCTTGGCACTGCGAATACGTTAGTGCATGTGAAAGGTAAAGGAATTGTGCTGAGTGAACCGTCAGTAGTGGCTATTCAGCGTGATACCGGTGAGGTATTAGCAGTAGGCGAAGAAGCTAAACAAATGATTGGTCGTACTCCTGGTAATATAGTGGCTATTAGACCACTAAAAGATGGCGTAATTGCGGATTTTGATGTTACCCAAGCCATGTTGAAATATTTTATTCGCAAATCCGTTGATTCGAATTCTTTTATTCGCCCTCGTGTAATTGTAGGCGTGCCTTCAGGAATTACGGAAGTGGAAAAACGTGCGGTAATTGATGCAACCATCCAAGCTGGAGCTAGAGAAGCTTATTTGATTGAAGAACCTATGGCGGCAGCTATTGGAGCTGGACTGCCCGTTCATGAACCAACAGGCAATATGGTAGTTGATATTGGTGGGGGCACCACAGAAGTGGCTGTTATTTCCCTCGGTGGAATTGTTACCAGCCGATCGATTCGAGTTGGCGGAGATGAAATGGATGAGGCGATTATACAATATATTAAACGTACCTATAATTTGATGATTGGTGAACGTACGGCTGAGGAAGTAAAAGTAACCATTGGAGCGGCGATTGTGCCTGAGATTGATCACACTATGGATATTAGAGGTCGAGATTTGGTAAGTGGCTTACCTAAAACCTTGACCATTAAAGCAAGTGAAGTACAGCAGGCTTTGAGTGAGCCAGTAGCTAGTATTATTGAAGCCGTGAAGGTTACTTTGGAAAAAACACCACCTGAATTGGCTTCTGATATTATGGATCGTGGCATTGTTATGACAGGTGGTGGCTCCCAATTGAAAGGCCTTGATCGGCTTTTAAATAGAGAAACAGGTATGCCGGTACATATATCAGAGGATGCGTTATTATGTGTATGTATGGGTACTGGGCGAGCTTTAGAAAGTATAGATTTATTAAAACGTGTGCTAATGTCTCCCAAAAAGTTGGGATAATGGGGTAGAGAGGAGATTACACCAGTGCGCTTGTTTCACAGAAAAATGGCCATTTTAGTAGTGGCTGTGTTACTCGTTCTTTGGCTGGCTAGTTCTCTCGCCCAGGGTAAATATAAGTTTGCCTTTATGGAGAAAACAATTACTGTTGTGTTGGCGCCTGTTCAATCTGTTGTTAGCAATGTTGGATTTACCTTTCGTAATATTGGTTTATCCGCCGGAGAATTGATGACGGCCTATCGTGATAACAAAGCGCTGCGGATAGAAAATGAAAATCTTCGTCAAAGTAATTTAAATGTGACTGAAATTATGGCAGAGAATGCACGCCTTCGAGGCATGTTAGAGTATAAAAAAGGGGCACCACAGTTTGATTTAGTGACAGCTGCAGTAGTGGGACGTGATCCTGGAAGCTGGACAAGTACGATTATTATTAATCGTGGAACTGCCGATGGTATTGCTAAAGATATGCCTGTAGTTACTCCTCAGGGACTTGTCGGCAGCGTTGTGAGTGTATATGCGAACGTGGCTAAAGTGAATCTGATTCTTGACCCTCGAAGTGCAGTGGGGGCATTGGTGCAACGTCCAGAGTCGAGAGTAGCAGCTATCGTAGAAGGACATAGCGCTACACCGTTAACACCAAGAATGGTAAATGTTTCCAGGGATGCTGATGTGGTAAAAGGCGATAAGCTTATTACATCAGGATTTGGCGGTATTTATCCTAAAGGGGTATTAATTGGTGAAGTAGTAGACTTGGTTAATGAAGAAGGTGGTTTGTTAAAATATGCTGTCTTGAATCCTGCAGTAGATTTTGATAGACTAGAAGAGGTCTCTATTATTTTACGTTCACGTGAGCCGATTCCTACCTTGCCTCCGACAACTCCAATTGTATCTCCTGATGCTTCGGGAAAAACACCAGTGCCTGCTCAGGGAGTAAGACAATGAATGTATTAATATGGGGTAGCGTACTTCTAATAACAATTATTGTGCAGTCTACGCTAATACCTCTTATTTCAATTCGAGGTATTTATCCTGATGTACTGCTGATAATTGTGGTGTCTTATGCCCTGCTGTCTGGTAAAGAGAATGGAGTCGGTATGGGTTTTTTTGCAGGATTATTACAAGATTTAGCATCTGGTGGTATTTTTGGAATTGGTACTTTGTCAAAATTAACAACTGGCTATCTCTTTGGATTGGCAGAACGCAAAGTATTTAAGGAACATGTACTGTTGCCAATATTAGCTACGTTTGTTGCAACCATATTTAATGGTTTGGTTGGGATGCTGCTATTAGTGATCTTTGGCTACAAGGTTGATCTGATTGCTGCACTAACGCAGAATATAATGCCCCTTATTGGCTATAATTTAATTGTGGCAGTTCCCATACATCATGCTGTATATCGTTTGATTAAATTTACTGCAGAATAAAGCAAAAAATATAAGGTCTATGGCTTTCGTCTGTATCTAAAGGACTTGGCACTAGCCAAGTCCTGTTTTAAGTTTAAAAAATTGGGGGGAGAAAGGAAGATGTCATTATGTTGGTGAAACGATCAAATTACAGGCTGGATGTACTGGCAATTATTATTCTTTTAGTATTTGTAGCTTTGGTTAGTCGTTTAGGATATTTGCAAGTCGTCCAGGGGAAATATTATGGAGAAAAAGCAGATGGTAATCGCATCAGACTTGCTCCTATAATGGCTCCTCGCGGCATGTTTTATGATCGAAATGGCATTCCCCTTGTCTCGAATCGCCCTGGTTTTGCAGTATCATTACTGCCGATTTCCGGGCCCGTTCCTGATGATATTATTGTTAAAGTGGCCAGTATCTTAAATATAACTCCTGATGAAATCAAAAAGAAGTTGAGTCAACATAGTGGCAGATTTGAGCCGATTCGCATTAAATCAGATATTGGTCCAGATATTGTAACAAAGATTGAGGAACGTCGTGCAGAATTGCCAGGGGTAGTAATTGAAATTCAGCCGATTCGCAATTATATTAATAACGAGTTAGCTGCTCACTTATTTGGCTATGTCAGTGAAATTAATGATGTAGAATTGGAAAAGGCAAAAGAAAAATCCAATGAGTATAAGAGCGGCGATATTATTGGTAAATTTGGTTTAGAAAAAGTATACGATCGTGAATTGCGTGGAATAGATGGAGGGAATCAGGTTGAGGTGGATGTAACCGGCCGTCCTGTCAATGTATTAGGACGAAAGGAAACTGTGCCAGGGAAGAACCTAACATTAACCATTGATTATAAAATACAAAAAGCAGCTGAAGTAGCAATTGACGAACAACTTACATATTTGCAGACAAAGAGTGAGTTTCGGAATGCGAAAGCAGCAGCGGCTGTTGCGATGAATCCAAAAACAGGAGAAATTCTGGCGATGGTAAGTAGGCCTACTTTTAACCCTAATTTATTCTCAGGTGGGATTTCTAGCAAGGATTGGAAAGCATTAAATGAAAATCCCAATAATCCTATGAATAACAAAGCCATTTCAGGAGAATATCCACCTGGGTCTACTTTTAAACTGGTTACAGGAGCTGCAGCCTTGGAACTTGGCAAGGTAACTCCTGAAGAAAAAATCCTAGACACAGGGAAACATTGGATCATTGACAAAAGAAATTCTGAAGGAGAAGCCTTAGGATGGATTAATTTTAAGGAAGCTCTGACTAAGTCTGATAATGTTTATTTTTATGAAATGGGTAATCGCTTAGGAATTGATAATTTAGAAAAATATGCACGTATGTTTGGTTTAGGAGTCACAACAGGCATTAATTTGCAAGGAGAATCAGAAGGTCTGGTTGCAAATCAGCGTTATAAAGAGAAAGTATATGGTGAGGAATGGTATCTATCAGAAACCTTTGATGCGGCTATTGGTCAAGGTTTTCAACTAACAACTCCCTTGCAGGTTGCTGTCTTAATGAGTGAAATTGCTAATGGTGGTTATCGGTATCGTCCTTATTTAGTCAGTAAGATTAGTTCCGATAAGGGAGAAGTTATCAAGACCTTTGCGCCTGAGGAAGTGGGAAGAATACAGTTATCGGATAGAACCCTCACCCTTATTCGAGAGTCACTTCGAGATGTTGCCCTTGAAGGCGGTACAGCTGCTCAAGCATTTCGTGATTTTCCCATAGCCATTGCTGGTAAAACGGGTACAGCAGAAAATTCTCATGGCAGTGATCATGGCTGGTTTATCGCTTATGGTCCTTACGAGGATCCTCGAATCGTAGTTGTAGTGATTGTAGAACAAGGGGGATTTGGTGCAGGATCTGCTGCGCCAATTGCCAGGAAGATTATGGAGGCTGCCTTTAATCTGAATCAAGATCCTGCAGCAGCACAGCAGACTCATAAACCGCAGACTGCGCTATAGGAAAAATGTTGACATGTTAAGAAAAAAGGGCTATCTTGCTGCGAGTTAAACAAATCGTAGCGAGACAGCCTTCTTTTTTTGATCCTTGGTAGTCGTATTGTCCCGTATTTTGGATTTTAAAATTAACTTCTTAAATTTGGCAGGATTATTGGCGAAAAGCGCGAATTCTAAGTGGCAGATATATGTAACCTGTAAGAAGACTTGGGAGATGGACATGCGAGAATATGTAATATTTAAGGGCAGCAGAAATGGTTTACAATTAGTACTTGATGCATCTGTAGAATTTGAAGTACTTTTAGAAAATTTAGCAGCTAAACTAGAATCGGCAGTTGATTTTTTCTCTCGAGGGACGATGGTGGAAGTGCCAGCCAAGGTACGTAATCTTTCTTTTCAGGAGCAGGAAGAATTAAGTAAGCTGCTGGCTGGTTATGGATTGGTCTTTCGTGAAGTCAATGACCAGTGTGCAGATGATATTGCGATGTTTGAGCCTAAAGAGATAGAACGGCTAGTTGTTGCAAAAACCATACGCAGCGGTCAGGAAATTATTCATCAGGGTGCCGTGGTTATTGATGGTGACGTGAATCCTGGTGCAGAGGTAATAGCCGGCGGAGATATTATTGTAAACGGGACATGTCGCGGTGTGGTACATGCAGGGGCTTATGGAGATATAAGGGCTACTATTACAGCCCAGCGTTTATTAGCTTCGCAAATTAGAATTGCTGGACTAATTGCCAGAGCACCGGATCATTTGGATCAGCCTGATCAAGCTGAGGTAGCACTTATCGAAGACGGGATTGTCATTATAAAAACAGTTAGTATGCAAGAAGATGAGATGCAAAAATTACAAGCATAAGTAAAGCAGACTAAAGTCTTTGGCATTGGTCTGTATATATAGGAGGATCTATATGGGGGAAGTTATTGTAATAACATCGGGCAAAGGTGGCGTTGGAAAAACTACCACTTCAGCCAATCTGGGGACTGGTTTTGCATTGCAGGGAAAGAAAGTAGTGTTAGTTGATGCAGATATTGGATTACGTAATTTAGATGTAGTGATGGGACTTGAAAATCGAATTGTATATGATTTAGTGGATGTTACAGACGGAAATTGTCGGCTAAAGCAAGCATTGATTCGGGATAAACGTTATGAATCCCTCTATCTTTTACCTGCGGCTCAAACTC
>ENA-OFCE01001197-OFCE01001197.1-metagenomes-genome-assembly--contig:-NODE-1197-length-13951-cov-7.694948_pt1 | contig 13951 bp, 19 predicted proteins | sample MGYA00153388_OFCE01 | MGnify analysis MGYA00153388
TTAGTGGGAATTTAGATACAGGATAATTTTAACTTTAGAGTTCGTTATCTATATAGATAACCAAATTTAAAAGTGATTTTATCCAGTCGCGCAAGTCGGCCAATCTCACCTCGTTCCGCGACTGGAAATCACTAAGTTTAAATTTGGTTATCTATAAAGGTTATGCTCATTTTTCAGTTAATTTTCTTTACTGGAATCCAAATTTCGCAGGTATAATCATCTGATTGTGTGTTACCCGGACCATATACTTGAATCTCATAATCCATAGATTTTTCATAACCGCTTGATGGCAGCCATTCTGAGAATATCCGTGTAGTCAACGCATCAATTGGATGTACTTTTTGGTTAAGCGTACCCTTTGCAGTAAAGACCGCCCATGTGCTTGCGGGAACTTCAAAGCGAGTAAGTTCAGGGTAATCTCCTCCCGCATCTTCTGCACCTATTGCTTCAATAATGTCGCCGTCTTCAATCGTATGAGTAACTCCTATTTGCCAGAACGGTTCTCGATATAACTTATACTTGTCGCGTATAATCAGATTTGCGCCACGATTGAGAAAATCATCCCAGAGCACCCATCGTTCTCCCATTTTTTCCGTCCAATGCTCCGCTTCCTTGTTTACTGTCCACTTGCCAAAGTTTTTCACAATGCCAATGCCTTTGATAACACCCTTCTCTTCAATACGATACTCCATATCTGCATCTCCTTTGATTGAAATATGAAAGGCGATACGCGGATACATCCTGAGTTTAACACCTAAGGTGCATGCTTCCCTCGGCGATACTCCATGCATATCACGAAACGCGCGGGCAAATGACTCTGGAGAATTGTAACCATATTTTAAAGCCACATCAATAACTTTAACCTTGCCACTCTGTAATTCTAATGCTGCAATAGAAAGTCGTCTGTTGCGTAAATACTCGGCAAAAGAAATTCCAACAACATATGAAAAAATTCTGCCAAATTGATACACATTGCAACAAACAATTTTCGCAACAGCATTTAAGTCAAAGTTTTCGGTGATATGCTCCTCGATATAATCAATCACTTCGGTCATTCGTTTCAGAAAGTCCACTACACTCTCTCCTTTCTCATTTAGGATAACAGATATAGAGTAAGACTACCTTGCATTTTTAAAACAACTTAGCAAGGTACAAAATTTAACAATCCTTAGTTCACATAATTAAACTGTTGTGCCGCAAAATAGAAAGAATGCATATCATCCATTTCATATATTATGGGTTAGGTTCGGTTACGTTTTTTATTTAAGTATGCACATTAACCTATTTTTACTACTGGATACCATAATTCAATATAACCGTACTCTGGAGTTCCACCATATATTTCAAATTCTACACTATCAACTTTTTCGTAGTTTGAAGTTGGAAGCCATTCACTATAAAACCTTTTTTGTAATTCAGGCAGTACCGAGGAAAAGTCTTCATCCCATTTAAATCTTCTGGATGGAAAAATTGCATACGTTTGGGCTGGAATATGCGCTATATTATAGCCTTCTAAATTACTATTAACGCCTACGAAAGAACACAGCATGTATGGGAATGTATTATCCCCTGTCTTTTTATAATTTATCGCACCATGTATTTTACATAAATCCTGTGAAATAAATGATGGTAAATTTCCTGCATCCTTAAATAACTTTTCATACGAGCCATTTTTATGGCATTGTTTCCAAAGTTGGGCAGGGCTTTGATAACTCTCATCTCCTATTGAGGATGCAATTGTCTCAATTCCAAAAATATCAAAGGCCTCTTTTGTTTCAATTCTGTACTCCATCTCACTCTCTCCTTTAATCGAAATTTGAAAGGACATTCGTGGATAGGCTCTAAGTTTTGCACCATCATCTCGTGCCGATGTTGGGGTTATTCCATGCAATGTTTGAAACGCCCTGGTAAACGAAACAGGGGACTCATAACCATACTTCAATGCCACATCAATTATTTTTACATCACTATTATGAATATCAAATGCGGCAAGAGTTAACCTTCTACGCCTTATATACTCAACAAGTGATATACCTGTAATGAATGAAAACATTTTCTGAAAGTTATAAGATGAACAACATGCCCTTTGAGCAACTATATTCATATCAATCTCATTGGTTAGGTTGTTCTCAACATAATCCAATGCACAGTTCATTCTTTTAAGCCAATCCATATGTAATCCTCCTTTCGATTAAAAGTATATTTAAAATTTTAATTGGTGTCGCAACTTTTTTTGTATATAATATGTTTGCCAGTTATAGTAAAATACATATCAGTTTCGTATTACATTAGTAGCACATGTATTATGGGTTTTGTCTGGTTACTTATTTTTTAACCCAACGTCGTAATATAAAAAGAATGCGACATAACTAAAGCCTCAATATAATGTCCGTATAGTCATCTCTACAAATTAGAATTTATTATAATTCGTATCCAATTGTCTCAAGCCAATTTGTGACCCCTTCCGCTGCAAAAGTACCGTTTACAGCAATACCAGGTAGAATTATGGCTTTTGAGCACTCTTTAGCTATGTTATTTTCAATTTGGCAAAATCCACCACCTCCATGAGTACAAAATGGAATTACTGTTTTACCTGTAAAATTATGTTTTTTAAGAAAACTCATAACTGGCGGGGCTACCGTTTTAAACCAGTTAGGCGTACCTATAAATATTGTTCGATAATCATCTATTGACTCATTTCCAGATATTAGCGTAGGGCAAAATCCTCGAGAAATTTCATTTCTTACTTCTTTAACGGCCGTATTATAGTCAAAGGAATAATTCTTATCAGGAATTAATTCTCTTATAATACCACCAGTCTGTTTTGCTATTTCTAATGCTAAATTCTTTGTGTTTTGGAAAAGCGAATAATAAACAATCAGTGTATCGTTCATATATGTTATTTCCTTTCGTAAAATTCCGATTTATCGGTTAGTTTAAATAATTCATATGTCACATTATAATACATATACGCAGTAGAATACTGTTTCAGCAATTCCATTATCAGGTATTTTTTATATCATGTCAATATTGCTCATCTTCAATTATACCTTATTCTAAAAGTACCAATATACCTACTCATAATTTCTGTTTACCAGGTATGTCCTATGAGAATAAGAATAGAAAACTATAGTGGCAAGCAAATCAGGCCTTTCAGTAATATAAGTAATAAATTAAAAATGTTATTTTATACCCCGGAATCTGGGGCTGACTGCATTGGATGTTTGGAGCATTACCACATAGAATAGGAAGAGCACCGTGCCGCTTCACGATGCTCTCAAGTAATACCCCAATATCACCCAACTGTTTGTTACAAAAGAGGTGGTATTAGTATTATTATAACATATTTGGGCATAATGCAATTTATTTTTTAAGCACATTTTGAGTTGTTGACCAGTCTCTTTACATAAACTATTTGCTCTCAAGTTCCTTCAATTCTTCTATAATATCTTCCGCCCAATACCTTTCTCCATAACAGAGAGTTTGTTCAGGAAATTTTCTAATCACATCTGAGAATGTACTTTGTTTTACTGCAATTAATGCACTTTCCCTTGTTGAGTAGTTATAATAAGCCAAAAGGCAGTCGGCTACACTCTCCATAAAAAATTCTATTTGCTGCTCAGTAATTTGCCCGTACTTCCACTCATCCTTTATTTTACTAAAATCTATGTCTGTGGACAACGCTGAATCTATTTCATTTCTTTCTTTGGTTAGCCCATCTGGACAAGTTTTTTTATCTATCTTTCGCATATAGTCCCCCCTATCATCTCCGAGTAATTATCTTTTTTCTTGCTATGCAAATCCTGTCATAACTTTTTTTCATATCTTAAATACTCTCGAATAAAGTAAATCTATATACAAATACTATACGCATATTTTTACCTAATTCAATACAATGTAACTGCGCTAAAAGCCTGGGCTCTTTATAATCAATATGCTATAATTTTTTTATAAAGTAAGTATAGAAAGGTTAATAATCATGAAGAAAAATATAAAAGAAGAAATCAAAGACTACTATTTCTTTCCAACTTGTAGGTTCCCTCGGGAAGAAAGCAAAGAATTAAAATGCAGCGATTGCATAAAAGAAAATGAATGTAGTCTTAGAAGCGTTATTTGCAACGATTTTGATGTTAAGTTTACTTCCCTATGGAAAATTGAATAAAAAGCAACCAAATTACATGTTATACTAAATATGAGAGTTGTTTCTGTCTTTCGTTTTTGTGTTTACCATAAGGGAAGAGCCTACTGGGATATCCATGTAGGCCTTTCTAATGAAAAATTTGTATTGTAATGTCTGCTGGGTTGATATCTTTCATTATAGTATCCGCTAAAACTACTATCCTACCCTTCCTTGAAAGCGTCGACTGAATTACAACAACATACTCCTTATTTAGGTTGATAAAATTATATAATCTTCCATTTTGTTTTATAAACTTCTTGTTTTTTTGTACTACCCTAAATATTTTGTAGTTCAGTTGTTGATATGTAATGCCGTAATCTGCCAAATTTTCTTTATATGAATGAACTATACAAATACCATTATAGATAAAATGCTTCATCCGATAAATCCCTCCATGTCAAGTATAGTGAATGTCATATAGGATAATCCAACAATACTCAATTTTATAAAGTTGAAAGCAAAATGTTATCACCATAGCAATACACTTATAAGCCGACCTTTGTTAATTCTCTTCATATATTAAAAGTTCTTTTAAAATCTTTTTGGACTCTTCCGGGAGCATCTTTACAAAACACTCCAATCCGATATTATAAAGCAATACTAACAACAAATCTTCTCTCTCCTGCAAATCACATAATGCCTCTCCATCCCACAATTCCAGTTTATTTTCGTAAGGGGTATACATATCCCACTGCTCGCAAGTTAAACGCTGCGCCTCCTTTAGAGGTACTAATTTTTCTTCTCGCATATCAATTCCACTCATCCGTCATCCTTCTTTCCAAATTCTACATATTTCTGAACATCATCAGGTAAGCCTTTTCTATAATATTCTTAACCTCCTTCAAACGGGACTCAAAGAAGTCCTCAGAAGGATGGAATGGCCAAGGACAAGTATATACGTACATACTTGCATAAAAGTAATTGTCACTTATTCTTTCTTTTTTCGTTCAATATTAAATTCTAACGTAACCTCCATTCTTTTGCAGCCCTAACTTTAAAATCGTCGTTTATTTCTTTGTTTATGTTTGCTAACCGTTTCTGCAATTAGTACTATTAACAATATTCCAGCCATTATGGAAATTGTAACGACCCGCTCTGTAGTAGACATACTCATAAAATCCATACCGATTCCCACCTTTACCACTTCCTCTTGTCCTTATATTCACTTTTGTCTAATAACCTTCCTGCTATATATGCCACTATCAGAACTGCAATAAATATTCCTATATGTAATAAACGCTCATTTAATGTCATATCATTCCAAGTTGTTGTATTTGCACTTCGATACCACCATTCACTAAACACATTAACACTTCCTTTTACCTATTTTTTAACTATTAAATCCAAACAAAAAATCCCTTTCTTTACCATTATAGAATAAAATCATAGAAAATCAAGAGCAAATATTCCCTATAGTCATAATTTATTAAAAACTTTCCCCATATGATATTGATTTCACACCTTTTAACACATACTTTGTATAAGAGGTGGTAACAAAAGATGAATTTAAGATATATAATTGGTGAACGAATAAAAAGTAAGAGAAAAGAAAAAGGCCTGACACAAGAACAACTTGCAGAAAAAGCAAATATGCATCCCACTTACATCGGAAAGATGGAAAGAGGGGATAAATCTGCTACTTTAGATAGCCTTGAAAAAGTTATAGCCGCATTGGATATGTCTTATGAAGAATTGTTTAAGTATATACAGCCGTCATCACTTGAAAATGAGGAAAATTCTGTACTTTGGCAAATAATAAATATTTTGAACGCTAAAAGTATAGATGACCAAAGAAAAGCACTGAGTCTTTTAGAATTCATGTTTGAATGGAAAGAGAAATAGAATTAGTAAAGTCCATAGTTTGAGCGTCTTTAAAACCGCTTTTTCTTATTTTATAAGATAAGGGATATAATATGCTTTAAGTATACTATTCTTAAATTTTATGTCAAAAAAATAACCACACTGCCAAGGCAATATGGTTATTTTTTATTAGTCGCTTGGTAGCAACCGTATATACAAATTCATTGTAGCGCAATAAATATAAAAAGTAAAATATATTTTGGACACTGGCTATAGCAAAATAGTAACATTTTGTGATGAGATAAAAGAAAGCAGTCACCTTCACTATCAAAATAGAGAAAATGGCTGCAAAGAAAGAGAGATATGTTATCGTTGGTCTATATTTTATTCAGAAAGGTATCAATGTCAAATATTCACCGAGTATTTTTTAGATTTTCCAGCAAAGGGTTAAAGAATATGCTAACGATTCTAATAAAAATTTATCGGCTCTTCCGCGAAGAAGAAGATAAAAACAAATATGAAGTTCTGAAAAGAAAATCTGCAAGGTTAATAGAACTATTTAACAAATAAAAACTAAAGCCTCCCTTCATGGGAGGCTCTCTTGCTTCTTTAGTAATTATTTTCGTAGAATATTTTAAAGTCCGATATCAGTTCATCTATGCTTTCAGTGTAATACATATCGGCTGGGGGTATTTTATTTATAATTCTATGAATGTTTATAAGCCCATCTCCAACAACCTGAAGTTCATCTATATGTTTTTTCCATTCATACTCTTGCTTCAGTTTAATTGTCTCAACTGATTTTGTGCTGATATATTTCTTAAATATTGGCTATGTTTTAAAATAATGTTGAAAATATATAAATTTTTAAGGGAAGCCATTTTGACTCCCCTTAATTCGCCTTTTATGAATATTGTGCATTAAGTTTGCTGTAGATTGTGCTTAATTTCTACGTTCCTTTTGTGTAGGGTATCTTCTTGAATATACAATAAAGATATTCATAATCTCAATCTCACCACGAATAATAAATATAATAAAACAGGTAATCCTATTGCAGATAGTATTGTGATTGCAACACGTACTTTTTTCTCATCTCGTAATATAAACAATAAAAACTTATACCCTAAAATACCAACTAATCCCCCCAAACAATTTAAAATTATGTCATCAATGTCTGATGCTCCAATGCCTAAAAGCCCCTGAATGATTTCGATAAATAAACTCACTATGAATATAAATAGCAGATTGGTTATTACTCTTTTATTGTTTTTGAATAATGACAAATATGTACCAAGAGGAATAAAGATAACTATATTGCCAACCACATTACCAAAAGTGAATTTTTTTATAGTGGCAGAGTTGCTAAATAGATATTCCTTTATACTATAAAAAGGAATGAAATTGATTGATTTATCTAAAGTCCTTTGACTATTAAACAACTCCAAATGCGAAACTCTTGATAAGAACAATAAATTAATTAAAAAAAGTATGTAACAAATGAAAACTCCATATAAAAAGACTGTTTCAATTCTCTCTCGTTTATTCATAATACCTCCATTTTTCATTTCATCCCTGCTTATTCTCTGACGTTCAGTTTATAAATAATCGGTAGTTCACATTTATCTACAATTGTGCAATAAATTATAGTTAATTTATGCTCTAATTATAACATTAATTTCAAGATAATGTATATGTTTATACAAATAGTGGCTCTCTTTCTTTGAAATCTGCTGTTTTTGTATAGGCATGGGCTACATTGCATTGAACCATAAAATTCTTAACTTTTACTGCTTCTTTATCATTTTCAAACAGTTCAAGCCATTTGAACCAGTACATATAGTTACTGATATATTTAGTTGCAACACCATTAAACCTATTCATCCACTTTTTTAATTTGCTGTGAACAGCATTAATGTGTTGAATATGGTATATCCCTTCTTTATGCTTTCCTCTTTTTACACGCTTATGGTCTAACGAAAAATCATGGGCGAACTGAACATAACTCTTATGACTATCAGTACAAAGGATAGAGTTATCCCCTATACGACCATCATAGAGCCTTTCTAATTCTTGATGTGTCATTCTACCTTTACATACTGAAACTCCCATGTCTAAAGACGATGGGGTTCTTTTTTATACAGACTTTCCTTGTACTCTCATCTATAATAGCATTACAACATACAAGGACTCATCTGCTTTAAATTGAATTTTACTACCAATCACTCCATTGAGCGAATTAACGACAGTATTACGCCCGTTTCAAGACGCTTTTTTATTACTTTTTTAGTATAACACATAAATGCATTATATTTATGTTAATATTAGCATTCGTCCTACCCTTGAAAGAGTGGGCTTTCTACCAGAATTAATGCAAGGTCAACCAAACGTAAAAGGATAAAGAACTTGCAAGTCCCCTATCCTCAATCGCAAAATTATCTATTAATACTTTTCACTTTAATACTTTTGGCTATCTAACTATTTCCCCAGTTCATTCAAACAATCATGACAAATATTCTTACCTTTATAGTTTTCTATATCCTTTGCATTCCCGCAGAATATGCAGGCAGGTTCATATTTTTTTAGTATAATCATGTTTTCTTCCGTAAAGATTTCAAGGGGGTCTTTTTCATTTATATCCATCGTACCCCTAAGTTCTTTTGGAAGAACCACTCTTCCAAGTTCATCTACTTTCCTTACAATACCTGTCGACTTCATTGTAATTACCTCACTGAATTCAAATTTATATTACTATTGTATATATTTCGTAATTTATCGTCAAATTTTAGAATAATTATAAACCATCTACATTCTCCCTATGGTTTGCTCTTTTCACTTTAAACTATAAACTTAGCCCTCATCAAACATATGAGCCATATGCCCTGTTCCTGTAAACTGCCCCCTCAATGTTTCAAAATAGTTCCTGTTTCCACCGATACCTCCTGTAAGCATTTGTACAGATTTCATCAGACGGAGCACAATGGTTTTCTGTAAATCATCAGGTGTTTTCTCTTTTTCAGTAATCTTTTTAAACTCATCAAATATCCTCTGCTCTATCTCACTAAACTGATAAAGGCCTCCCTGTCCAGACAGTGTATAATGTATTTTCATCAGGCAATTGTATACATTATTATCTTTAATTCGAATATTCATATAATATCCTGGCAACAAGAGATACACCCGTCTGGTAGAGCCTTCTTTTTATGATAAATTCGCGTTTGTCCTCCATTATGTCAAACATGGAGATATGTACAGGTTCAAACTCCTATAATTCTACTCCATATTTTTCTGCAACATTATGACTGTAGCATTCAAAACATAGAGGCTCCCATCCAGCATTCTCATTTCTGCCTGGAACTATAACAAAATCGCCAGTCTTAACGTCTTTCCCACAATGTTTATTCACGCTGTGTATTCCCTTTCAACAGTAAAGTAAAAAGGGATGGTAAGCGAAGTTATTTCACTACTACCATCCCATAGATTATTATCCTATTTTGCTTCAATTAATCTCTTAAATTCCTTAGTAATTTTATCAACAAAATATTTCCTTGAGTCGCTGCTGTTTATAATCCCATAGCCTTGGGTTTTTCCGCCCTTAATCACTTTTCCGTACCAGATTTTTGAACCTTTTTCTAAGTCCAGTTCATTTATAAGAGAGACATATTGTTTCCAATTTTCTTTTCCATACAGCAATTTACTTACTGCCAAATACCCATAGAATGCAAAATTTTCTCCTGCAAGTGAATTCTCTTTACTCTCTATTCTTTTGTCATAATTGTTGAGTTCAGGAACAACATCTATTAATTCAGCAAAGAATTCGTTCAAATATACAGCCAAATCCTCGGCTTCCTGCTCATCATCAATCAAATATACCATCTTTATTGCATTTACCAGGGTAGCAAAAGACACGATATGCTCTGCGTCCTTCTTCCCTATCATGTTCTTCACAACTTCAACTTTCCCATCAAGTGATTTCCCATCTTCAATCAATTTTTTCACAACTATATTTGCCCAGTCTTTTTGATTGAAGTATTCCGCGCGGCTTGAACTTATTTTGAGCCCCTGCGAAAACTGATAGAATTGCTGTTGCGCCTTAACAATATTGAAGTTAGTAATTTTAACAGGAAACTTCAATCTGCTTAAATCAACCGTATCAATCTCTTCTTCGTTAGATTCCAATAGCATACTCAATGCTCGTAGACGGTGCTGGCCATCGGCAATATTGATTTCACCATTGACCTCTAAATTCCCATTTGCATCGAAAGATATAGAACTCTCACCATCGTCAAGAATGTTCAGGGTAATCATGTCTGGGTAATATTGCTGAGTTTTCATTGCTTCATATATTTTCTTAACGTTAGATTTACTAAAAATAGGTTCTTCGATTTCATTATTTTCTTTATCTAATTTTATCTTTGCGCCTCTCTGGATATCAGCATTGTATGTAATTACATTATTTAACCACATTGATGCCAAAATATCTCCAGAAATTGCGGTCTGATACTCATTATCGCTCAGTTGAGTCACATTTTTAAACGTATAACTTGCCATACCTATGTACTCCTCTCAATAAATTATAAGTTTATGTAAAAATTATTAACATTATTTTCGTTTTTCATTCTATCATTTCAGTAAAAAGTGAGCAAGCAAAAAATTTTAAAAAACATTTAAAAAATTATACTTGTAGCAGGCTTCAATTATATATTATCAATATGTTTTTGTAATTCTTCGAAGTATTCTCCAACATGTACCCCGTCAACCAATGCATGGTTAACCTATACAGAAAACGGCAATAAAACTTTATTATTCTCCGAAAAATATTTTCCCCAGGAAATCCTCGGTACAGAATCATTTTTATTCAGTGAAAAAGTATGTGATATATGTGTAAACGAAACCCATGGGATGCAGGTGATATATACAAAGTCATCCCTTCCCGCAAGTTCATTCAGTGAGAAATAATCACTCTGGTTTTGAGATTTTTCCTTTGCATAATCAACAAATTCTAAAATATCATCCTTCATCTCAACCGTTATCAATTTGAACAAATCATCTTCTTTACCATTTAAATCGGTAAACGAAGGGTTCAGTTTATCATGCAAAACAACTTTATCATCTCTTATTCTATAGCGGAAGTTGATGATTTCTTTTGCAACAAGAGTGGATGCATGAATCATTGCATAGTAAAATGAAATCTCCTTTTCCCTTACAAAATTAAGAAAATTAGTCACATCCACATTGGCACAAATATTATATTGCGCATAATCTGCCCTGTGAAAAAATTTAAAGTGTTCTTTTCTTCTCCAATTATCTAAGTCTATATATTCCATGTTCTTACCCCCACTCCATCTATTTCATTTTTCTTTTTAATCTGTATCCAATAAAACCTTTGCTTAAAATTTTTATATCAATTATGTGGCATATCTAAAATTCGCTTCAAAGCACTGTATTGAACATATATAACTTCGCACTTTTCCAATTATAGTTTATCAATTAATGTATTCCATGTCAGTTCAAGAATCCCTGTCATATTCTGTGGCTCATTCGAAATATATGTAACAACGGCGTTCTTATCTGGCAGCATTACAACATATTGTCCATACATTCCGTCCATACGGTATGAATTAGGATATGAGTTCATCCACATCTGATAGCCATATCCTTGATGATGGTCTGCTGTCGCAAAGTAAGGGTTAAAATCTTTAGTACTGATTTGGACAGAGGCCGCCTGCTCAATGTAACTTGATGGGATAAGTTGCTTCCCTTTCCATACACCTTTATCAAGAATTAATTGTCCAAATCTGGATAATTGCTCTGCTGTTAAATATAAACCTGAAAAACCCTGTGGAATTCCTTTTGGACATGTATCCCATTTAGGTTTCGGTATATCTAATTGTTGGAATATTTTTTTATCTAAATATTCATCCAGATTAGTGCCTGTTGTATTGCTTATAATTTTTGAAAGCATATAAGTTGCAGAATTGTTATATGTAAAATGAGTTCCAGGTTCAAATGCAATCGGTTCATCAAAGAACAATTGACAAATATCCCAACTCTTCCCGTCACTCCAATCGGTCTTTGCCACTGGACATTCTGCATGTCCAGTTCCCATACAAAGCAAATCATGTATGGTCATCTTTTTAAGATATTCATTTATGTGTACAAGCGAAACATCCGGAAAATAATCAATAACATGGTCATTGATTTTCATGTAGCCTTCACTGATTGCAATACCAATTGCCATAGAAGTAAACGTTTTACTTACTGACCACAAAAGAGTGGGCTTTTCTTCTTCAAAATCATGCCTTGCAATGATATTGCCATCTCGCCTGACAATAACATTCAGGACATGAAGGTTTTGATTTTTTATAGATAACACCATATCATTCAACAAATCATTATTCACTGTTATTCTCCCTATTCTCTATTAATTATGTATTTCATAGAAACTTTGAATTAACTTATAAATAAATCCTGTTAATCTTTCCATAATAAAGTTAGCAACATTGCCATTCATATTGTACTTTTGTAAAGTCTCTATTTTTTAAATCATCTTCTGAAATAAAAAAATTGCAATTTCCAGAATCACCAAACATTATTCCACATTCATCCTCTACATCAAGTTGCAATAACAATATATTATACTTTTCGCAATATCCTGGTTCTGATTGAACAAAGTATGGGTATCCCCCCACTCTGCTTCCCGCAGCATCAAATTCATCCCACATCTTATCTTCCTGTTCATCATTAAATTTTATTCCTGAAAACACTTTATTAAAGGATTCACAAGAACAAGATACTGGCATTTCTCTTGTTTCAAAATGCATTTTACCTTCTCTCTCAAAGGGCAGTAAATCTTTATAAGACCCCTCATAGGGATTTTGAGATAATAACTTTTTCTCATTTGTTATATATTGCTCAATATATCGGACTTCACAAGGGCCGTCATATCCATAACACTCATCATTATGTATATAGAACTGCAACAAACCATTTGGAGGCATATTTTCTAATTCGGATAAATCAGAAAGATTAATCTGGGCAAGGAATACCATCGGTTTACCTTCCTTATCCAAGGGATAATCATTTATATTTTCAAGATATGGGCAACCTCCCAATTTACTCTCCCATGGTTTAGTTTTTTCTGCTGTAAAAGTGATTTCATTACTTTTACGTAAAGTCGGTTTTATAAGTTTTTGGTACTCACTAAATAATTCTGATACCTCATATTTAATCATTTAATCTTCTTCCTTTCATTCCACACACAAGTTATGTAATAAGTTATTCATTGTCTCTATGAAGCCGTTTCCCACCAAACGCATAAATCGTTCTTGTTCCAGCAATACATTTTCCCCATTGCTCCGTTCCCTTGGGAATAAATATTTCATCGCCTGGATTAAGAATAACCTCATTATCATTTGTAATTACTGTATATTGACCACTAAGACAAACCATGTACTCATCAAAATCATGGGTATGCTTTTTAGAAACTCCGTCAGAATAGCATGTCCAAAATGCCATTTGACTGCCGTCTGCACCTTCATAAAAATACCCATCGATATCTTCTGTATTTTGTTCCTTGCTACTGATGTGATTTTTCTTATTCTTCATAAATTCAGGAAAATCTCTCACACTAATCCTCCATTCTGCAAATAAATGTATTAAGTCATAAGTAAAAATAATGGATATATGTTAAGAACATTTCAACCTATTGTTCCATTAATACATCCAGCATCCTCTGTGTATTGTTTAAGAAAGCCTTCATAACTTGATAATGTTCTGTCTCCTCATATTTAACAGTTTGAATATCCTCTTTGATTTCATAAATAATCGAATTCGGATATGCCATGATAATAGGAGAATGAGTCGCTATGATAAACTGGGATTCCTGCCCGACCAACTCGTGCATCCTACTAATCATGGGGTACTGTCAAGATTTTTTCGCACATTTGTTGTGGCACTCCTGTGGAGTGACTC
>ENA-OFCE01001198-OFCE01001198.1-metagenomes-genome-assembly--contig:-NODE-1198-length-13944-cov-6.897905_pt1 | contig 13944 bp, 11 predicted proteins | sample MGYA00153388_OFCE01 | MGnify analysis MGYA00153388
CCACGCGCTGAAAGCCGAACATCGAGTAGTAGATGTAGAACGGCAACATCGCCACGCCGTGCACCGAATAGCTGGTGGCTGCGGCCACCCACGAGCTCAGCGCGCCGGCCTCGGAAATACCCTCTTCCAAAATTTGGCCATCCTGCGCTTCGCGGTAGCTCAGCACCGAGCCGATGTCCTCGGGTTCGTAGTGCTGGCCCACGTTGCTGTAGATGCCGATCTGCTTGAACAGGTTGGCCATGCCGAAGGTGCGCGCCTCGTCGGCCACGATGGGCACCACGCGCGGGCCCAGCGTGGCGTCTTTCAGCAGCCCGCCCATCAGCCGCACGAAAGCCATCGTGGTGCTCATCTCCTTGCCGCCCGCCTGCAGCGCAAAGGTGGCGTATTGCGCCAGCGGCGGCACGGGCACGGGCGGCGCCTGCGCCACGCGCACCGGCATGCTGCCGCCCAGCGCAGCGCGGCGGGCGTGCAGGTAGCGCATCTCGGGCGCGTCGTCGGCCGGTTTCACGAAGTCCAGATTGCAGGCCTGCTCATCGGTCAACGGGAGTGCGAAGCGGTTGCGAAAGGCAATAAGGTCGTCGTCTCCCAGCTTCTTCTGCTGGTGCGTGGTCATCCGGCCCTGGGCCGACTCGCCCATGCCGTAGCCCTTCTTGGTGTGCGCCAGGATCACCACCGGCCGGCCGGTAGTGTTCAGGGCCTCGGCATAGGCGGCGTGGATCTTCACCAGGTCGTGGCCGCCGCGTTTCAAGCGGTCGATCTGCTCGTCGGTCAGGCCTTGCGCCAGCGCCGCGAGTTCAGCGTTCTGGCCGAAGAAATGGTCGCGGTTGTAGCGCCCGTCCTTGGCCGCGAAGGTCTGGAACCGGCCGTCGACGGTGCCCGCGAAGGCGCGCAGCAAGGCACCGTGCTGGTCGCGCGCGAACAAGCCGTCCCAGTCCGATCCCCACACCAGTTTGATGACCCGCCAACCCGCACCGGTGAATAGCGCCTCGAGCTCGTCGATGATGCGACCGTTGCCGCGCACCGGGCCGTCCAGGCGCTGCAGGTTGCAGTTCACCACCCAAACGAGGTTGTCCAGGCTCTCGCGGGAAGCCAGCGTCAGTGCGCTCATGCTTTCGGGCTCGTCCATCTCGCCGTCGCCGAACACGCCCCACACGCGCCGGCCCTGGTCGGGCAGCACACCGCGGTGCTGCAGGTAATGCAGAAAGCGCGCGTGGTAGATCGAGCTTATGGGGCCAATGCCCATCGAGCCGGTCGGAAACTGCCAGAAGTCGGGCATCAGCCAGGGGTGCGGGTAGCTGGACAGGCCGCGCGCGCCGGCCTTTGCCGCAGCAATCTCCTGCCGGTAGTGCGCCAGGTCTTGTGCCTGCAAACGCCCTTCCAGGAAAGCCCGCGCGTAGATGCCCGGTGCGGAATGCGGCTGGTAGAACACCAGGTCGCCACCGAACGACTCGGTGCGGGCGCGGAAGAAGTGGTTGAAACCCACCTCGAACAGGTCTGCCGCGCTGGCATAGCTGGCGATGTGCCCGCCGAGTTCGCCGTGCGCCTGGTTGGCGCGCACCACCATGGCCAGCGCGTTCCAGCGCATGATCGACGCCAAGCGCTCCTCGATGGCCAGGTCGCCTGGAAACGCCGGCTGGCGGTCCACCGGGATGCTGTTGACATAGGCCGTGCCGCGGGGGGGCTCCCACCCCACCGCCGGTTGGCGCGCACGCCGTGCCAGGTGGTCGAGCAGCTGGCGTGCCCGCTCGGGCCCGGCCTGGGCGAGCACGGCGTCGAAGGCGGCCAGCCACTCGGCGGTCTCGGTGGGGTCGGGGTCGTGGCCGGCGGCGGGGTCGTGGGGCAGGCCGGGGTGCTTGTTCATGGTCGTGGAGTGTAGGCAGCCCCTGCACAGGCGGCGGGCGCAGGCGGCAGGCCGGCCCTGTCCCGGACCGCCGATGTCGCATCCAACGCCCCGCTTCAGCCCTCTGCCGGCGCGGCCCTGGTCGCCACCACCGAGTACCGCGGGTCGGACCGGCCAACGCCGAGCACATGCAGGCCGATTTCGGCGTGACGTCCAGACAATCGCTGGCCAGCGGCTGCCGCTACTACGAAGCCGGCAGCGGCATTCGGGACGCGCGCGCAAACTGGTGGCGAGTTGCGCGTTTTAGCGGGGAGCCTGGTGGCTGTGCGGCGTTGCAGTGCAGTGCAGTGCACTACATCGCACTGCGGCGCACCACGCGCAAGGAGTTGTCATGGCAACCGCATTGAAGGAAAGCCAGGTCAGCGTCCTTCCGCCCAATGAGTTGAAGGACAAGATGGACATCTGCGCGCAGCTGACGGGGCGCGCGAAGAGTTTTGTGGCGATGGAGGCCCTGACCGAGTACCTGGATGGGCGCGTCCCGCAGACAGAAGACCTGAAGGCGGGCGTTGGCCGCTGCCGACGCCGGCGCCTTTGCAAACGCGCACGACGTGGAATCGGAGCTGTCGCGCTTTAAAACGGCAGCAATCCATGAAACGGCTGCCCAACCCGGCAGACGCAAGCACAAGGCGTGAATGTCCGCTGCACGCGGCGCGCCCTGGCCGACCGGCGGCGCATCGCCGACCACATCGCAGCAGACAACATCGCCGCCGCCCGCCTCCTGGTTGCGGACACGCGCAGGCAGGTGGACCTGCTGCAACGCTGCCCGCTGCCGGGGCGGATGGGCATCTACGAGGACACCCGCGGAACTGGTCGTGCACTGCAACTATCTCGGCACGTACCGTGTCCGCGCCGACGAGGTGCAGACACTGCAGGTCTGGCACCTCGCCCGGAATCGACCGCGTGCCGGGGCGGACCCGGTCTGAAGACGCCCCGCTGAAGCCAGCGGAAGCATTCGTTGGAAGAACTTATCCTTAACGTCACCGCTAGAGCCGGCGGAGCCATCGAGAGGGGCACCATGACCTACACCCATCATGTGTTCATCAGTTACTCGCACCCGGACAACTTGTCGGCAAGCGGCAAGGGCTTCGTCAGTCGTCTCGAAGATGCGCTGCTGCCTTACCTCAGCAACCGCCTGAAGCGCACGCCACCGAAGATCTGGCGCGACCAGCGACTGTCGGACAACGTCGACTTCGACCCCGTCATCATCGACAGCCTGAAGGGATCTGCGGTGATGCTGGCCGTGCTGACTGACAACTACGTGGGCTCGGAGTGGTGCCGCCGCGAGGCCCGCACCTTTTGTGAAGCCGCACTGGCCGGCCTGGGCTTGTCACCCGGCGACAAGTCGCGCCTGTTCAAGGTCGTGATGTTGCCGCCCTCGGCGTGGGACGGTCTGCCCGAACCCATGTTGAAGCTGGGCCGCGGCACCCCGTTCTTTACCCGGGTGGGCAAGGATCGGCGGATGAGCTTGGACGAGCGCGACACGGCCATGCCGCTGGACCCCACCTACGGCGCCGACTACGAATCGCAATTCAATCTGGCCGTCTCATTGCTGGCGGCCGAGATTGCTGACAGCCTCAAGGCCCTGGACGACGATGCCGCCGGCACCCCCAGCGCCAACCCGAAGAAGGCCTTTGTGTACCTGGCGCAATGCGACGACGACCGCCGCGCCGACCGCGAGGCGCTGCGCAGCGAGTTGATGCAGTTCGGCTACCGCGTGCTGCCCGACCGCGACCTGCCACGGTCAGCGGCCGAACTGCGCACCGTCGTGGCCGAGATGCTGGAACGCTCGGTGCTGTCCGTCCACCTGCTGGGCAGCGGCCCGGGCCAGGTGCCCTCGGGCGAGGGCGAGGACTCCGAGCTGGTGATCCAGAACCAGCTGGCTGTCGAGCGCGCCCGGGCGGCGCCGCTGCGTCGGCTGGTGTCGCTGCCGCGCGGCACCATGTGTCCGCGCAAGCGACACCAGTCGTTTCTGGAAGCCCTGCTGACCGACGAAGCGGTGCTGGGCCAGGCCGATCTGATAGACGGAGACCGCAGCAAGCTCGTCGAGGAGATGCACGTCACCCTCAAGGCCATCGAGCGTGAAGCCACCGAGGCTGCCGAGGCCGCTGCCCGGGCGGCTGCCCTGGCCACACGCACCACGCTGTCGCAGTTCCAGGCCACGTCAGCACCGGCGGCCGCCACGGCCGCGCAGCGGTTAAAGCTGTACATGCTGCACACCCTGGACGACCTGGATGCCACTGGCGACCTGCGCGACGCGATCGAGGAGTGCTACGACTTGCGCACGCCCGTGTTCGAGGGCACGCCAGACGAGGTGCGCAAGGCCAACGACGCGCGGCTGCTGGAATGCGACGCCGTGCTGCTTTTCTGGGGAGCAGGCACGGACGCCTGGTTGTCCGACCATCTGCTCGAAGTGGAGCACGCCCTGGCTGCACGCGAAGGCCGGGCCTACAGCGCGGTGCTGCAATGCGTGGCCGGCAAGCCCACGGGTCTGAAGAGGGACCGTGTGCGCAAGCCCAAGCCCAACGTCATCAACGCGCTGCAGCCTGCTCCGGCAGAAGGTGCATCGGGTGCAGCCGTGATGCCGATGGACATCGCAGCGGTGCTCGCAGCCATCGACGCTGCGCTTGGCGGGCCACGTCATGGTTGACGCGACTGCTCCCGAAGTCCGGAACCCCTATCCGGGGCTGCGACCCTTCCGGGTCGACGAACGACACCTGTACTTCGGCCGCGAACAGCAGGTCGACCGCATGGTGGAAAAACTGGCCGCGCGCCGCTTCCTGGCGGTGGTGGGCGGCTCGGGCAGCGGCAAGTCATCGCTGGTGAACTGCGGCCTTCGTCCGGCTCTGCACCGCGGCAACATGACGGCCGCGGGCAGCCATTGGCGAATGGCGCAGATGCGCCCCGGCAGCGACCCCATCGGCGCGTTGGCTGCTGCGCTAGCCAAGCCCGGCGTGCTCTTCGACGAAGCGCTGCGCGGCGCCGTCAGCACCGAGGCGTTGGTGGGGGGCACGCTGCGCCTGGGCAGCCGGGGCCTGGTGGACATCGTGGAGCAGGCCGACCTGCCTGCAGGCACGCATCTGCTGGTGGTTGCTGACCAATTTGAAGAGCTCTTTCGTTTTCGCGGCTTGGTGCGCGGAGCGCAGGCCGACGGGCATGGTGCGGCCGAAGACGCCGTGGCGTTTGTGCGGCTGCTGCTTGAAGCAGTGGCGCAGGGCGAGGTGCCGATCCATGTGGTGCTGACCATGCGATCGGATTTTCTGGGCGACTGCGCGCAGTTCGGCGGCCTGCCCGAGGCCATCAACGAAAGCCAGTTCCTGGTGCCGCGTCTCACGCGCAGCGAGATCCGCGCCGCCATCACCGGCCCGGCCGCGGTGCGCGGCGTGAAGCTCAGTTCGGTATTGGTCACCACGCTGTTGAACGACGTGGGCGACAACCCAGACCAACTCTCCATCCTGCAGCATGCCTTGAACCGCACCTGGTACCACTGGGAGCATCTCAGTGCTTGCCAGGGCGACCTGCAGGTGGACCACTACATCAAGGCCGGCAGGATGGCCCGCGCGCTGGACTTGCATGCCGACAAGGCCTTTGGCGAGTTCACCGACGTCCCGGCCAAGCGCTTGTGCGCGCAGGTCTTCAAGGCGCTGACAGACACCGGCACCGATGCGCGCGGCACACGCCGCCCTACCCGGCTGGAGACGCTGGGCCAGATCACCGGCGCGTCGCAAGAACAGCTCACCGCCGTGATCGACGTCTTTCGCAAGCCCAGCCGGTCTTTCCTGATGCCCCCGCTGAGCGAACGGCTGACACCGCAATCGGCTATCGACATCTCGCACGAGAGCCTGATGAGGGTGTGGTTGCGACTGAAACAGTGGGCCGAAGACGAAGCGCAATCGGCGCGCGCCTACCAGCGCCTGCGCCTGGCCGCGGCTGAATTCGACAAAGGCGAAGCCCGGCTGTGGGCCGACCCGCAGCTGCGCCTGGCACTGGAGTGGCGCGAAAAGAGTCACCCCACCGACGGTTGGGCCCAGCTATACGGCGGCGGCTTTGAAAGTGCACTGGCTTTCCTGGACCAGAGCCACAAACAGCAGCGCGCGGAGCGGCAGCAGGCCGAACAAGATGCCCGCTGGCACGCGGTGTGGAGTTGGGTGCCGCTCGTGACCATGGCGGTGGCGTTCGTGCTGCTGCAGATCTGGCTCGAACCGAAGCTGGTGGGGTTGGTGAAGGGCACTGCAGCTGACCGCGGATTCTTCGGGCCGCTCTTGTCCCACCTGTTGGTGGGCATGCCGGCCGCCATCGGCTACATGGCGCTGGCGCCCTTCGTGCGCAAACGCTTCCCGTCCTGGGAAGCGCGCTGGCAAACACGCCGCACCTTGCCCGGCACCGCAGCACTGGCCGATTCGGTGACGGCCAAACCCACCGAGCTGGCGGTCGATGTGGTGGCACTGGGGTATGCGTCCATTGGCCGGCGGGCGTTGGCCGAGGTGGTGGACTGGGTCCTCTGTTTTCTCGTCGTCCTCCTGCCACTTTCGGTGCTCCTTGCCCCACCGCAAGCGCCGCCCGGCCAGCCGACCACAGAGATGTCGGACCTGAGTGCCTACGCCTACATCGTTCTGACGGCGCTGGGCTTTTGCGCTTACCACGTGTTGATGTGGACCTCCAGGCGGCGGGCGACCTTGGGCATGAGACTTGCCGGCATCATCGTCACAGACGCAACCGGCTTGCGCCTTGGCGCGTGGCGGGCTGCCGGGCGTTTCTTTGCGCGCTGGCTGAGCTACTACACCGCCGGCGTCGGCTTCGCAATGGCTCTCTTCAGCCAGCAGAACAAGACGCTGCACGACCGCATCGCCGGCACCGTGGTGCTGAACCGCCCGCCCAAACCCTGACAGGCGGACCCGACCCCACCCATGCACCCTCTGCGCCGCCTCTTCGGCTATGCCCGCAAGCACCGTCGCGACGTCTGGCTGGGCACGTTCTACAGCGTCGTCAACAAGTTCTTCGACGTGCTGCCCGAGCTGCTCATCGGGGTGGCGGTGGACGTGGTTGTCAACCAGAAGGCGTCGTTCCTGGCCCGTGCGGGCCTGGTCGACCCGAAGCATCAGCTGCTGGCGCTGACGGCGCTGACGGCCTTCATCTGGCTGATGGAGTCGTGGACGGAGTACCTGCAGGAACTGAAGTGGCGCAACCTGGCGCAGGACCTGCAACATGAGACGCGGCTGGATGCCTATGCCCATGTGCAGAAGCTGCCGCTGGACTGGTTCGAGCGCAACCGCAGCGGCAACCTGATGTCGGTGCTGAACGAAGACGTCAACCAGCTCGAACGCTTCCTGAACAACGGCCTGTCCAGCCTGATTCAGGTCTTCATGGGCACGCTGATGGTGGGTGCGGTGTTCTTTGCGTTGACCTGGAAGCTGGCGGCGTTGGCGCTGATTCCCGTGCCCTTCATCCTGTACGGTGCCTTCTGGTTCCAGGCCCGACTGGCGCCGCGCTACGCCGCCATGCGCGAAGCCGCGGGTGCGATGTCGGCGCGGCTGTCGAACAACCTGCAGGGCATCGCCACCGTCAAGGCCTTCGCGGCCGAAGACTTCGAGGTCGGCCACATCCGCCAGGCGTCCGACGACTACCGCACGCGCAACACCGAGGCCATCAGGTGGTCAGCAGCCATTACGCCGGTCATCCGCATCGCCATCCTGGCCGGCTTCGCGTTCACCATGCTCTATGGCGGCTACCTGGTGCTGGAAGGCGAGCTCGGCGTGGGCGTGTATTCCGCCCTGGTCTTCCTGACGCAGCGCCTGCTGTGGCCGCTGACGCGCCTGGCCGAGCTGAGCGACATGTACAACCGTGCCATGGCGTCGATCGAGCGGGTGATGAATCTGCTGCAAACGCCCATGACCATCGGCTACGCCGGCCAGCCGCTGCCGCTGAACGAAGTCCGCGGTGAACTGGTGTTCGATGACGTGCGCTTCGGCTATGACGCCGCCGACCCCGCAGACCCCTCGCCCCTCGCCGTCGACGGCGTCAGCTTCAGCATCGCCCCGGGCGAGACGGTGGCCTTCGTCGGCAGCACCGGCAGCGGCAAGAGCACGCTGACACGCCTGTTGCTGCGCCTTTACGACACGCGGCCCGGCAGCATCCGGCTCGACGGCACGCCCATCACCGACCTGGCGCTGCAGGACTTGCGCCGGGCCATCGGCTATGTCTCGCAGGACAGCTTCCTGACGGACGGCACGGTGGCCGACAACATCGCCTATGGCACCGATGCCGGCAGCCAAACGGCGCTGCGCGACAGGATCGCCGCTGCGGCGCAAGCCGCCGAGGCGCATGACTTCGTGATGGCCCTGTCCCAAGGCTACGACACCCCCGTGGGCGAACGCGGCATGAAGCTGTCGGGCGGCCAGCGGCAGCGGTTGGCACTGGCGCGGGCGATCTTCAAGGACCCGCCCATCCTGATCCTGGACGAGGCCACCTCGGCGGTGGACAACGAGACCGAGGCCGCAATCCAACGGTCGCTGGACAAGCTGGTGGTGGGCCGCACCAGCTTGATCATCGCGCACCGCCTGTCGACCATCCGCCACGCCACGCGCATCCACGTGATGGAGGCCGGCCGCATCGTCGAGAGCGGCAGCCACGATGCGCTGGTTGCCCAGGGTGGCCTGTACGCGGCGCTGTGGCGCCTGCAAACCGGCGAATCCTTAGTTAGCTGAGTAGTCGGTGTACGCGGGTTCCGGCTGCGTGAAGTACGCATGCAGGATCTGATAAACCATTTTGTAGTTCTTCTGCTGGAAGCTGGCGTGGCTGATGCCGTTCAGCACCGTGAACTGCTTGTCCGGGTGCGGCAGCAACTTGAAGAACTGCAGCAGGTCGTCGAAGCCGGCAATGCCGTCGAACTGCCCGCGCAACACCACCGTGGGCACGGTTATCTTCAGCGGGTCGACCACCGGCAGCTTGCTGCACATGTCGATGTAGGTGCCGTTGGGCATGCTGTCGTCGAGCGCCAGGATGGCGTCGGCGAAGGCTTCCACCGTGTTGGCATCGGCGCAGTCGGCGTGGTCGCGCGAGAAGATGCTGCGCACGAAAGCGCGGTCGATGGGCCTGCGCTTGGTGGCGATGAATTCGGGCAGCTTCTTGCGCCGTTGTTCGAGCGTGGGCGCGCCGTCGCCGGTCCAGACGAAGGCGTCGAGCGCCAGACGCTTGACGCGTTCCGGGTGGTTCTGCGCAAAGAGCGCCGCGCGCAGGGCGCCGCTGCTGATGCCGTAGGTCATGAAACTGCGCACGCCGCGCGTGGCGTAGATGTAGTCGGTGCCCGCAGTCAGATCAGCCGCGCCGTTGGCGATGTCGCAATAGATGTCGCGGTGCTTGGCGCTGCGGCCATAGCCTTCCATGTCCACGCACCAGCAGACGAAACCCTGCTGCGCAAACCAGTCCATCACGCTGCTGTCGGGGCGGCCGGGCACGGTGAGGTCGAAGGTGGGCTGGCTGGCCATCGACGAGCCGTGCACGAAGAGCACGGCAGGCTTGCCATCGGGCGAGCCGACGAACTTTTCCCACAGGAAAAGTTTCACCTCGCCGTCGGCGGTGGCCTTGGTGGTCCAGTGTTCCTGGCCGGTGACATGGGTCATGAGAATTCTGCTTCCTGGGTCGGGGTGGTGTGGGGCCGTCAATCTACGGTTGCGCCGGTTTCTTTCACGATGCGCGCCCAGCGGTTTCGCTCCTCGCGGAAATACGCGTCCATCTCGGCAGGGGTGGAGCCCACCATCTCGATGCCGGCTTCGTTCATGAAGCCGGTGACCTCCGGCGTGGCCAGCACGGCCTTCAGTTCACGCTGCAGTCGCTCGACTATTGCCTGCGGCGTGCCCTTGGGCGCCAGCAAGCCCATCCAGACATAGGCCGAATAACCCGGCAGGCCGGATTCGGCAAGCGTCGGCACGTCGGGCAGCGACGGCGAGCGCGCCACGCCGGTGGTGGCCAGTGCCTTCAGCTTGCCGGCCTTCACATGCCTGACCATGGCCTGCGTGCCCGGGATCGACATCTGCACCGTGCCGCCCAGCAGGTCGGTGGTGGCTTGCGCGCTGCCCTTGTACGGCACGTGCACGGGTTTGATGTCGGCCATCGACGCGAACATGGCCATGAACAGATGCTGCCCGCTGCCGTTGCCGGACGACGAATAATTGATTTGACCCGGACGCTGCTTCACATAGGCGCGCAACTCGGCCACCGAGTTCACCGGCACCGACGGGTGCACCACCAGCACGCCCGGCTCGCGGCCGAGCAGGCTGATGCCCACGAAGTCCTCGATCGGGTTGAACGGCAGCTTGGGGTACAGCGACGCGCTGATGGCGTTGGTCTGCGAGGCCAGCAACAAGGTGTAGCCGTCGGCAGGGGCCTTGGCCACCTCGCCGCTGCCGATGGTGGACCCGGCGCCGGGCCGGTTCTCGACAGTCACCTGTTGCTTCAGCCGCTTGGCCAGTTGCTCGGCGATGGCACGCATCGGCCCGTCGACGGCGCCGCCCGGCGAAAACGGCACGATCACCTTGATCGGCCTGTTGGGGTAGTCGGCCTGCGCCCACAAAGGCGCGGCAGCGCACAGCGCCGCTGCAGCGGCGCCCAGGGTCAGCACGGCGCGGCGCGTGAAGGAGGGCGGGTTCAATGCTTCGGTCATGTTCACTGCTCCAGGGTTGGGGTGACGCCGCTCAAGCGTCCAGGTCGATCTTGCGTTCGCGCGCCAGGGCCGTCCAGCGCGCGATGTCGGCGCGGATGAAGCTGGAAAATGCAGCAGGCGTCATCGGTATGGGCTCCACGGCCTCGGCCGACAACCGCTCGCGCAGGTCGCCTCCGGTCAAGACGGCATTGAGCGATTCGTTCAACGTTTTCAGTACTGGCGCAGGCAGGCCTGCAGGGCCGACCACGCCGTACCACTGCTGGGCGTCGAAGCCCTTGAAGCCGGCCTCGACCATGGTGGGTGTGTCCTTCAGCAGCGGGTGTCGCGCCGTGCCCGTGACCGCCAGCGCACGCACCCGGCCCGACCGGATGTGCGGCAGCGCAGCCGCCAGCCCCGGGAACATGGCCTGCGTCTGGAAACCCAGCAAGTCGGTGAAGGCCGGCGCGATACCACGGTACGGCAGATGCACCATGAAGACGTTGATGGCCTGTTTGTACAGCTCCATCGTCAGGTGCGTCAGCGAGCCCTGCCCGGCCGAGCCATAGCTGACCTTGCCCGGGTTCTTGCGCAGGTAGGCCGTGAACTCGGTGATCGTGTTGACGGGCAGCTGGCTGTTGACGACCAGCACGTTGGGTGTGGCGCCGATCATGCCCACTGCGGTGAAGTCCTTGATCGCGTCGTACGGCAGCTTGCTGCGTGTGGCCGGGCTGGTGCCGTGGGTGGCCACATAACCCTGCATCAGCGTGTAGCCGTCGGGCGCCGCCCTGGCGGTGGTCTGGCAGGCGATGGCGCCACCGCCGCCGCCGATGTTCTCGACCACGAAGTTCTGGCCGAGCGCCTTGCCCCAGCGTTCGGTGACGGTGCGGCCCACCAGGTCGCTGCCGCCACCGGCCGACACGGGCACGATGTAGCGAATGGTCTTGACAGGGAAGGCCTGGGCGCGCGCTGCACCGGGCAGCCACAGGGTAGCCGGCAGAGCGGCGAGCAGATGTCTACGTTGCATGATTGGCTCCGATTGGTATGTTTTGGTCAGGGTGTCGCGCGACTGTATCGCAGGCCGCGAGAGCAGGAGCAAACCGTCAGTAGCCCAACATGTTGGTGCGCACCCGGACCAGATGGGCCAGGGACAAAGCCTTGGCCTTTTCGGCGTCGCGCTGGCGGAGGGCCTCGACCAGGGCGCGATGCTGCTGCTGGTACTCGAGCCGCCGTTCGGGCGTGGCGCTGCGTCGCTTGAGCACGCCCCACTCGCCCTGCGCGCGTGCGTCGTTCATCAACCTGAACACGCCGACGATGAATCCGTTGTGTGCCGCCAGTGCGATCGCCTCGTGCAGTGCGGCGTCCCACCGCTCGAAGTCTTCCAGCGACCCGGCAGCCTCGGCCCGCCGGTTGCATTCATCCATGCGCTCAAAGTCGTCGGACGTGGCATTGCCGACCACCATGTCGATGATGGCCGGCTCCAGCACCAGCCGCGCGCTCATCAATTCGGCCGGGCTGACGGCGTGGACCTGTCCGGCCGGCGCCAAGTCCGCCAGCGCCTCGTGCACGCGGTCGGCGACGTAGGTGCCGCTGCCCACGGTCTGGGTGATCAACCGCTTGCTCTTCATGTCAGCCAGCACGCGGCGCACCGTGCTGCGACTCAGCCCGAACTCGGCGCTCAGCGCACGCTCTGTGGGCAGGCGGTGGCCGGCGCGCCACTCGCGCGCGCGCAGCTTGGCGAGCAAGGTGTCGCGCAGTTCGGCCACAGCATCCATGGGCCTGAATGGTAGCATTTGGGCTTTCGCTTTCCACCATTTCCGGGAGACACCCGTGCGCATAGCTGTCATCCACCACAAGGGCCGGTTGCGCGTGGGCCGCATGTCAGCCGATGGCCATCACATCGAGCTGTTCGCCATCGACGCCAGGCAGGGGGCGCTGGCGCTCATCGGGCTGGCCAGCCTGCCGCCGGTGGACACCACACTGCCCTTAGCGGATGTCGAGTTCGCAGCACCCGTTCCCGCGCCGCGGCGCAACCTGTTCTGCGTCGGCCGCAACTACCACGCCCACGCCAGGGAACTGCACGACACCGTCTTCAAAGACAACGCAAAGGCCGTGGACGCCTGGCCCATCGTCTTCACCAAGGTACCGCAAACCGTGGTGGCGCATGGCAGCGCGGTGCGCCTGCCGGGGGCTGCCATCTCGTCGCAAATCGACTACGAGGCCGAGCTCGCCATCGTCATCGGCACGGGCGGTCGAAACATCTTGGCGGCCGACGCGATGCGGCATGTCTGGGGCTGCACCATCGTCAACGACGTGACTGCGCGCGACGTGCAGATGCGCCACAGCCAGTGGGACCTGGGCAAGAGCTTCGACACCTTCTGCCCCATGGGCCCGTGGCTGGTGACGGCCGACGAGATGGACGGCCGCGACACCCGCGTGCAGTGCTGGGTGAACGGCGAACTGCGGCAAGACGCCCGCACCACCGATCTGATCTTCGATCTGCCGATGTTGATCGAGACCTGTTCCCGCGGCATCACGCTGCTGCCGGGCGACATCATCGCCACCGGCACACCGGCCGGCGTGGGCATGGGCATGACGCCGCCGCGCTGGTTGCAGCACGGCGACGTGGTGCGCATCAGCATTGACGGCATCGGCACGCTGGAAAACCGTTTCGTTGAAGGAGACTGAGCATCATGACGACTACCTACCAACCGACCGACCGTCGGGCTTGCGAAATCGAGTTCAAAGTGCTCCGTGGCGCCGCGCGTGCACTTGCCGGCCTGACCTTGGCAGCCACCGCACTGGCCAGCGCGGCGCAGACCAACTGGCCCGCAGACAAGCCGATCACGATGATCGTGCCCTTCCCGCCCGGCGGCGTGGCCGACACCGTGGCTCGGCCCGTGGCCGAAGCGCTGGGCAAGGAACTGAAGCAGACGGTTATCGTCGAGAACCGGGTCGGCGCCGGCGGCGCACTGGGCATCGGCATGGCGTCCCGCGCGCCGGCCGACGGCTACACCCTTCTGCTCAGCCTGTCGTCCATCTCGATCCTGCCCTAGGCCGACCGCATCCTGGAGCGCAAGCCCGCCTACACGCTGAACCAGTTCAAACCGATCGCGCGTTTCACGGCCGACCCTACCGTGTTCGTCGTGCGCGCCGACGCCCCCTGGAAGACGCTGGCCGAATTCGTGGCCGAAGCCAAGAAGAAGCCGGGCACCTACAACTACGGCAGCTCCGGCAACTACGGCACCATGCATGTGCCGACCTGATTAGAAAGAATGTTCAGCCGCTCTTGTAAGCCACATTGGGCAGGCGGTGGTTGCGCATGATGAGCGGATCAAGCGTGGCAGGATGGTCCGCAGGTTGAACCTGCGGTTGAAGAGGTACTGCACTTGGGCGAGGTAGCGATGCGAAT
>ENA-OFCE01001200-OFCE01001200.1-metagenomes-genome-assembly--contig:-NODE-1200-length-13891-cov-2.124386_pt1 | contig 13891 bp, 10 predicted proteins | sample MGYA00153388_OFCE01 | MGnify analysis MGYA00153388
CCTCCATCGCCAATTTTGTTGCAGCGGCTACTTTTTTCTTTGGCGTGACTTTACTTTTGACAGTTGTGGTGGTTTTGGCCTTGGTTCGCGCTTTTGGTACAGCTTTTGCCACTGTTTTCGCGATAGCGGTACGTTTTGGCACTGGCTTGGCGGGCTTTGCTGGTTTTACAGGCTTAGGTTTCGGGAACTCCAGGCTGCCTTCGCCCCATAACTCTTCAAGCTCATAGAGCTCGCGCATGGCCGGCTGCATGATGTGTACCACGATATCGCCGCAGTCAACCAACACCCATTCACCGGATTGCTCGCCCTCGATTCCATAGATCCAGCCGCCGTTTTCCTTGACCCTGTCCATCACGTTTTTTGCGAGGGCTTTGGTCTGCCGTGTGGAATCAGCGCTGGCAACAGCGATGTAATCAAAAACGGAAGTGAGTTTGGAAACGTTAATCAGTTTAATGTCGCGCGCCTTGATGTCTTCAAGCGCGTCGATGACGATGGTCGTCAGTTTTTTGGTAGCCAACTTAAGTGTTCTCCTTTGGGTCGTAAAGCCTTTGATGCTCAATATAATCGCAAACGCCGTCAGGTGCTAAACCGCGTATCGACTGATGATTTTTGAGCCGTTCGCGAATATCGGTGGACGAAACGCCGGGGACCACCGCAGCAAGCACTGCGACTTTGCCAAATGATGAATGTGACAGCGTAACTGCTTCGGCTTGCCTGCCAACGAGATACGTTCTCAATGCGTCACTTGCCGTTTCCAGTGGATGCGGCTCACCTTGGCGCAGCACTACTGCAAAATTGGCAAGCGCAAATAGCGCCTGCCAGTGATGCCAGCTATCGAGGCGCGCGAATGCATCACCGCCGATCAGCCACGTCAGTGCGGCTCCGTCTCCATGCGCTAGTCGAAGCTCAAGCAAGGTGTCGATGGTAAAGGTCGGCCCGTGGCGCTCCAGTTCACGTAAATCGATCAGAATATCCTTCATCTCACCGAAGGCAATATTGAGCATCTCCGTCCGGTGCAACGCAGATGCCAGCGGCATGCGACCACGTTGATACGGATTGCCCGCAGGAAGAATCGTCAAATGCGCTGCGCCGGACTCGACAAGTGCGTCGCTCGCCATGGCAAGATGGCCGTTGTGAACCGGGTCAAACGTGCCGCCAAAAAGCAGGATGGACTTCAATCCGGCATCAGCTTCGAATTTGACCACTGCCAAGCACGATCCATTTTTGCGACGTCAGCCCTTCGAGTCCAACCGGCCCGCGTGCGTGCAACTTGTCGGTGGAAATACCTATCTCGGCACCCAGCCCGTATTCAAAACCATCGGCAAAGCGAGTGGAAGCATTGACAACGACCGAACTGGAATCGACTTCACGCAAAAAACGCATCGCACGCGAATGATCTTCGGTCACGATGGCGTCGGTGTGTTGTGAGCCGTATTTGGCGATGTGCGCGATGGCCTCATCTATGCCCGATACGGTAGAAATAGACACGATTGGTGCCAGATACTCGGTGTGAAAATCTTCTTCGGTGGCGCTTTTGATTCCCGCAATGCCGGCTCCCTCCAGAATCGAGCGACTAAGCGGGTTACAACGCATCTCGACACCCTTGGCGGCATAAATTCGACCGATCAGTGGCAACATCTTGTCGGCAATTGCCTCCGCGACAAGCAGCGTCTCCATCGTATTGCACGGTGAGTATCGTTGCGTTTTGGCGTTGTCAGCGATACGAACCGCTTTCTGGATATCAGCTTTGTCGTCGATATAGACATGACATACGCCATCGAGATGCTTGATCACCGGTACCCGCGATTCTTCGGCAATGCGCGCGGTCAGGCTCTTGCCACCGCGTGGAATGATCACATCGATCACGCCCTTCATCTTTAGCATTTCGCCGACTGCTGCGCGATCCGCGGTGTCGATAAGTTGCACGCTAGCTTCGGGCAGACCAGCCGCTCGCAATCCCACCACAAGAGAACGGTGAATTGCGCGATTCGATTCAAGTGCCTCCGAACCGCCGCGCAAGATGCAGGCGTTGCCCGATTTCAAACATAGCGCCGCCGCATCCGCTGTCACGTTCGGGCGTGACTCATAAATCATCCCGATGACCCCCAACGGCACGCGCATTTTCCCGACCTGAATGCCGGAGGGGCGAAATGCAAGATCGCTGATCCCACCTATCGGGTCAGCTAGCGTTGCGACTTCGCGTAATCCTGAAGCCACCGCTTGAATGGATTTCTCGGTAAGTGTAAGGCGATCCATAAACGCATCGTCATGGCCTGCCTGGCGTGCGCGCGCAACATCGTGCGCATTGGCGGCAAGGATGGATACGATATTTTTTTCAATATCGTCTGCCGCCGCCAGCAGCGCCGTATTTTTTTCGTGAGTGCCGGCGTGCGCGAGTAGCCGGGCTGCGTTTTTCGCAGCTACACCAAGGCCATTCATGTAGGCCGGAATATCGTTCAAAAATAAAGACGCCAAATCATTCATCGTTTTTGCCTCAACTATGCCGCTTTCAGTATCGCCGTACCAGCAAGGCCGCCAGCAAGAGCACTAAGCGCATCCCACGGATCGCGCTGGTTCAATCCCTTGATCATGCGGTCGATTTCCGCGGCTTGCAACAGCAGCGCATATATCGATTTTGCGCTGTGTCGCCGCGCGACCCGCTCCATTTCCCGCGCCTTGGATGGGTGTGGTGGACGGCCCGAACGCGTTACACCGCGCACGCGCGCCAGCATCCTGATTTCGTTCGTTAGCACCCACAGAATCAACGGCGGCGCTTCGCCCTCCGCTTTGAGCCCATCGAGCATGCGTTGGATACGCGCCATATCGCCGCCGTGAATCGCGGCCACAAGTTGAAATGGATTGAAGCGCGAAACGTTGGCCACACTGTCTTCAAGCACCGCCAGTGAAATGGCGCCGGGTGGGCACAGCAACGCCAGTTTCTTTATTTCCTGCTGCGCCGCCAGCAAGTTGCCCTCCACCCGATCTGCCAGGAATTCCAGACCGTCCGCATCAACCGATTGATGCTGTCTTGCCAGACGAGCTTTCAGCCACTGTGGCAACCGTGATCGATCAATCGGCGCAGCCTCAATCATCAAAGCCGCTCCCTCGAGCGCCGTAAACCATTTTGTCTGCTTGCCCTGCCAATCAATCTCAGGCAACAGTACCAATGTCACGGTGTCCTCCGGTAGCCGCTCGCAATATTGCACGATCGCGTCCGACCCTTCTTTCCCGGGCTTGCCTGTCGGGATACGCAGCTCCAACAATCGCTGTGTGGCAAATAGCGAAAGCGCGCTCCCAGCCGAGCGCAATTGCCCCCAGTCAAATCCGGGTTGTGCACTGAACACTTCGCGCTCTATGAATCCGGTTTTCTTGGCGAGATCGCGCAACGCATCCGCCGCCTCGAGAGCAGAGAGCGGTTCAGCACCGTGAATCGTGTAGAGTTTAGCTAGCGATTTAGGCGGGCGTTCGATGAATTGTTCAGCGGTGAGGCGCATTTAATTCGCGAATTCAATCTCAGTTTGGTGCCGACACTGGAGACTTCAGGTTGAGTCGGCGGGCAGCCTTCAAGAACTGCTTGTCGAACGTTGCCAGACCCGCGCAAAGACCGGATTGGGCCATATGCAGAGCCCCCGAGAAATCCAGCCCCTGACGATACCAGCCGAGTATAGATTAATATCCATCGACGTTCTGCGGCGTTAAACAGCGTTCAACGCGCGGATGGTAATGCTGCGGCCCCTGGTTTCCGGGCTTTATTCTCAAGAGTTTACAAATTGCTGACCAAACATGGTGTGCGTCACTTTAATTGGCCCCGACAGAACTGATCGCCTCCATCAGGCATCGTGCAAACGTTTGGGGGTAAACGGGAAACAGCGGTAGGCTTTACCCGTAATGAGAGTCCCTGATCGACGTGCGGCGTTCAGTCCGTCAATTGATTCAGCCGCAACCAATAATGCACGACCTGTCCCAAGGCAGTCTCGTACTCATCAAAATTGACGGGCTTTTGCACATAGCTATTGGCGCCCAGCGCATAGCACCGCAGGACATCGCTCCGCTCGTTCGAAGAAGTGAACATCACCACTGGTATCCGTTGCGTCGATGGGTCAGCTCGGAGTGCTTTGAGCACGTCTGCGCCGTCGAGTCGCGGCATCTTCAGATCGAGCAAAATCACATCGGGCACCAGTCGTTTGCCCTCGGTAGCATGAAGCATTTCGAGGGCCTGTACGCCGTCGATGGCGACCGATTGCAACGCTTCCGGTGCGAACTTGCGGAGCAGACGCTGCGCCAACTCGACGTCATCGTCGCTATCGTCAACCAGTAGTATGTGTGGTGTTTTCATTGCTTCGCCCGGGCAACGTAAAACGGACAATCGTACCTTTGCCCTCATCTCCCTCGATCCATACTTTGCCACCGAGCCGCGTGATGATGCGATGGACAGTGATGAGTCCGATACCGCTACCCGGAAAATCATCCGCACGATGCAGTCGCTGGAACGGATGAAACAACTTGTCAACATACTTCATATCAAAACCGGCACCGTTATCGCGCACCCAATAAAGCGACTCATGCCCGTCAAACTCGCACCCCACATCAATGAGAGGCGCATCGGCATGAGCCGTAAACTTCCAGGCGTTATTGATCAGGCTTTCCACGGCGATGGTGAGTAAATTGCTGTCGCCGTGCACCAACATACCCGGCGCCACCCGCCACTGCACCTTGCGGTCGGGCTCGCCGCCCGCGAGCGCTTCTAAAATGCGCTGCGCACAAGCTGAAAGGTCAACCGTGTCGCGACGCAGATCAGCACGCGTGACACGCGACAGATGTAGCAAGTCATCGATCAGCGAGCCCATGCGCGAGGAAGCATCGTGTATCCGATTCACACAGTGGCAGCCGTCGGCTGACAGCATCGAAGCATGTTCTCTGGCCAGCAAAGCGCTAAAGCCCTGCACGTGTCGCAGCGGGGCCCGCAAATCATGGGAGACCGAATAGCAAAACGATTCAAGTTCATCGTTGGCAACTTGTAGCTCTGCGGTGCGCTCTGCCACCCGCTGTTCGAGCCGCTCGGTAAGCTGCTCAATTTCCGTATGTTCGGCCTCGGCAAGCGATGCGATTTGGTCGGCCGCTTTCATCAAGTCTCCCAATTCCCCGCGCGGGTACGGCGCACCGATACGCGCACTGCGGTCTCCACCGGCAAACCGGCGTATTGCATCCCGAAGCCGATTCACTGGTTTGCGCACCACATATTCGCCAAACAGTATCGTTACTGCAAACGTGACCAGAACACCAAAGCCTATGCTGGCAAGTAAAAGTCTGGTAGCTCCGACCGCGACCGCCGCTGCCTCGTCCTTTGGTAACCCAACTGTTATCCATGTGTCACTGCCGTGATGCGCCGGCATTTTGGCCGATGCCCATATACGTTTATCGCCCTCCAGACCAACCAGTTCCGCTACGCTGCCGTCACCGCTGGCGGCGATGAATCGTGCCATCGCGGTTTCGCGCGCCGACCTTCCCTCCCAACTGGGCAGTGCGGGATAGCGGGCCATCAAGGTCGCGTCGGGACCCCAGATTGCAAAGACGGCTGTTGGGTGAAGATTTTTGAGTATCTCACCAGCGAACCGCTTTAGGTCATACGAGGCGAAAATATAACCGTGAACCTCGCCAGACTTGTCACGTAACGGATGCAGGATCGGCAACACGGCCTTCTTGGTCAGTGTGCCGAAGATTGGCGAACCCACCACGGTCTTCCCGGTCGCACGAGCGGTTTTGAAATATTCACGATAGCTGAAGTTCTGTGGCCGCAGTGTCGATAGCGCGTCGCAGACCAGATTCCCTTCAACATCGAAGGTGAGGATCGCGGTATATATCGGAAACTCTGCAAATTTTTTGGCGAGGAGCGCGCTGCAGGCCGTCGTCTTGGGGCCGTGTAATAGCGCGACGTGTCCGAGACCTGAAAGCAGTTGCGCGCCACCGTTGGCGGCTTTGTCCAGGTCCAGTATCGCCAGGCGCGCCAAAGACTGCAAATTGTTGCGCGCGGTATCGATTTCAGCGTGGTAGCTAAAGCGCGCATACCAGACCAGCGCTACCAGCAATGGCGCGATAAAAACCAACAATAGCAACGACAATCGGGTGCGTATGCTCACATCAAGCCTATAACGGGGTAATGCGCTTGGCGTTACAAATAGGGGCGATGTAGCATAGCCGTCAGACGTTTCGTCCGGGGTCAGGAAAAACCTGATACCGCAACGCGAAAAACCCGAAATCCGCCATTCGGCTCTTATGCTTTCCAAACTCGCCGTCTGTTTCGTTTTACCTTTGTGCGTCTCTGGATTTGCATCAGCCGCCCACGCTGCAACCGCCCACGCCACTTTCAACGTTTTGGCGACGGTTGTCGATCTGGGATTGGGACGTCAAGAACGCGCGAAGTTGCTCTCGATGATTCAAGCCACGTTGGGATGGCGTGACAACATCGTGTGACCAGTACTGGGTAGCCCGAGCAGCGTTCGTTGGTGATTTAATGTTGAAGCCCTCAACCAAATATAAAAATACTAGCAGTGGCGCGCCTTTCCGAGCGTTTTGTCCCCGAACGGCCCGCCAGTTGGCGTTCTTGTCTTTAGGGAACTTCCAACCACACAAAAACCGTCCCAGGGCAAACGCCGTGGCCCAATTTTGCCATTAATATCAGGCATTTATGAAACTTGGCAACCGGCTTTCGCCGGTAAAACCGGGTTTTTGGAAAGTCGCGTCAGGCCCGATTTTCGAGTGCAATATCGGGGTCGTTGAGGCAAGTGCAGAAGGATGCTCCAGCTACCGGCTATCGGCTATCGGCTATCGGCTTTATGGCTGTTATGTTCGGCAACGAACAGTCAGACATGTGGTTGCCCAATACGATTACCAAATGCTGCACGAATTCCTGACCTCGAATCGCAATGAGTTGATCAAACGCTGCCGGGAGAAAGTCGCCAAGCGGTATCAGCCGTTGGCGACGCCTGCCGAGGTGGATAACGGCGTGCCGCTATTTCTGCAACAATTGACTGACACGCTTCGACGCGAACAAGTAACCGCCGCCAGAGATACTTCAGGACCACAATCAACGCCCGCGAATTCGGATGTTGGTTTTGCGGCGGCACTGCACGGAGCCGAAATGTTACGACTTGGCTTTAGCGTAGATCAGGTTGTGCATGAATACGGGGATGTCTGCCAGTCCGTTACCGACATGGCCGTTGAGCAGAAAGTCCTTATCGCAGCAGACCAATTTCGCACCCTAAACCGATGTCTCGACGACGCTATTGCCGACGCCGTCTCCGCCTATGGACGCGCCAACCAGACGTTGATCGATGATCAGGCCGACAATGCGCACGCTCGGTTACGCACTTATGCCGTAGAACACCGTCGGCTGGTCGACATAATGTCGGAACAACCGGGGCGACTAGTACTCTGCTGTTACGTACGTTGGGTGAATTGCGCACCCTGACCGAACAGTCACTGCCGACGACTTACGTTGCGGCGGGAAATACAAATGTTGCACGTCATTAATTTTGCTCTCCCAAACGAATTATCGAGTTTTACCGAATATAGAGGAGTGAGCGGCGATTTCTTCGGTGACGGTTCCGCGATCTCAGGTATTTTGCAGGCAAGCGTAATGCAATTCGTTATCAGTCGTGGTTAGCGGCGGTCTAGACTTGTGATCAACTTTGACAACGAATCCGAGGCATGCGTTGTATTACTCGCGCGCAGGGCGTAGTGTCGACATTACGGGAAACAATATGAAAACCGCCAAACCCTTACCTTTCAATACGCTACACAATGCACCGCCCGCCATGAATCGACACGTGAAGATCAAGTTCCGCCTTTATGTCGCAGGCGATGCGCCGAACTCGGCACAGGCGCGTGCAAATCTCGCCGAACTATGCCGCATCCACCTGAAGGGCCGGCATGAAATCGAAATCTTAGATGTGTTCAAGGAACCGAAGCGCGCACTGACGGATGGCATATTCATGACGCCGACACTGGTCAAGCTCGCGCCATTGTCGGCCCTAAGAACCGTCGGCAACCTCAACCAGACGCAAACCGTCCTGGAGACACTGGGACTGGAAGCGCCGACCGCATGAGGGAAGCCAAGACATTGGCTTCGCCGGACGCAGCGCAGGAAATTGCGGCGTTGATCGAGACCTTGCACCAGACCGAGCGGCGTCTGCACGAACTGACGGCGGGCGAAGTGGATGCAGTTTCAGATCAGGAAGGCCGGACCATCCTGCTGCACAAAGCCCAGGAACAACTGCGGCAGGTCGAAGAGTCCAAACAGGCGGGCATCCTCAATGCGTTGCCTGCGTCCATCGCGTTGCTCGACGAGCAGGGCGTAATTGTTTCGGTGAATGACGCGTGGCGGCGATTTGCCTGGGCGAACGCATTTCAAGGGCAGGGACACGGCATCGGCATCAACTACCTGCAGGTTTGCGACCGTGCACGTGGCGAAGATATGGCCGAGGCGCGTCATGCGGCGGCTGGGATTCGATCGGTACTGAGCAGTCACGCGAAGAGTTTTAAGCTTGACTACTCGTGCCACTCATCAAATGAGCAACGCTGGTTCCAGATGGCCGTGACGCCTCTCGCATACGACGCGTCGAGCGGCGTAATCGTCATGCACATAGACAGCAGCGAGCGAAAGCGTGCCGAAAGCGCGCAGTTGCGCTTGGCGGGGGCGATGGACGCGACAGAAGATGCGATCTATCTGGTAGACCGCACCAGCATGCAATTTATCTATATCAACGCTGCCGCCTGTCGGATGCGAGAGCAAACGCGTGAGGAGATATTTGCACTTGGCCCGGCAGGTGTGATTGCCATGCCGGTAGGCGACCTTGAACGCAGCTACGACCGTATCATTGAAAGCGGGGAACCTGGAGCGCCGATCGAGATTAGGCGGCTGCGCGCGGATGGCTCAACGTTGTGGATGGAATTACGTCGTCAGGCGCAGCGAAATGGCGACGGCTGGTTGATGGTCACCGTTGTTCGGGACATCACCGAACAAAAGCAGGTGGCCATGGCGCTTCTCCAGAGTGAAAACCTTAAACGCGCAATTCTGGCGTCATCATTAGACAGCATTGTCGCCACTGACCATGAAGGCAAAATAGTCGAATTCAATGTGGCTGCTGAAGCTGCATTTGGCGTTCCCAGCGAAGTAGCGATCGGCAAGAGCATGGCAGAGCTAATTATCCCGCCACGGATGCGGGAAGCTCACGCACGCGGACTTGCGCACTATCTGGCGACGGGCGATGGGCCCGTTCTCGGCAAGCGGGTAGAGCTTGCCGCGATTCGCGCGGACGGGTCCGAGTTCCCGATCGAGCTGACCATTGCGGTGATCAGTGGAACGCCTGCGCCGATGTTCACCGGCTTTATTCGAGACATCACCGTCCAGCAAGCCAACCAAAAGCGTTTACGAGAAAGCGAATCGCGTTTCCGCAGCCTGAGCGCACTCTCGACCGATTGGTTTTGGGAGCAGGACAACCAATATCGGTTCGTTTCATCAGCAGGTGGAGACAGCCAAGCACTCTGGAGCGGACTTCAACCCATTTCCATGGGACTCCGCCGGTGGGAGCTGCCGGGCGTGTCGGCGCCAATCCAAGTCTGGCAGGAACACAAAGAACTTCTCGAAGCGCACAAGCCGTTTCGGGACTTGGAATATCAGCGCACCTATGACGATGGTTCTGTCAAGCACATTACCGCTAGCGGTGAGCCGCTGTTCGATGCCAGCGGCGGCTTTACAGGTTATCGGGGTGTTGCCACCGACATCACCGAGCGCAAACTAAGAGAAATCGCGCTGTGCGAAAGTGAAAAGAAATTCCATCAGCTGGCGGACAACATTAGCGATGTTTTCTGGATCCGCTCGGCAAATTTAAGTGAAGTGCATTATGTCAGCCCGGCCTTCGAAAAAATCTGGGGGAGGTCAGTGGCAAGTCTTAAAGAAAACCCGCAACGTTGGCGAAACTTTGTCCACCCCGCGGATCGAAAGCGCGTGGTGGCAACTTTTGCAACGCTCAGGAATGAAGCAGACAGTCTGGACTTTGAGTATCGAATCGTCCGGCCAGATGGTGAAGTCCGCTGGGTACACGTTCGAGCGTTCCCAGTACGGGATGGCGCGGGAAAGTTGATTCGCGTCGCCGGCATTGTCTGTGATATTACGGTTCGAAGGCAGAATGATCAGGCTTTTCGCAGACAACACACCGAACTGCGGTTACTGTTCGATTTAATGCCGGCCATGATCTGGTTCAAGGACGCGAAAAATCGTATCCTGCGAGTCAATCAACGGGTTGCAGACGCCGCCGGGAAATCCATTGCCCAAATCGAAGGTAGGCCGTTTTTAGAAATTTATCCGCATGACGCGGCCAGATTTTTTGCCGATGACCTGAAGGTCATTGAATCAGGAATACCCCAACTGGGAATTGTCGAGAACCTGACTGACGCCGACGGCAAACAGCGATGGGTGCAGACTGACAAGGTGCCGCATTTCGACGAAAGCCATAAGGTTGCAGGTGTCGTTGTCATGGCCCAGGACATCACCGCTCGCGTCGAAGCGGCAGCGGCGTTGCAAGCCAGCCTCGCAGAGTTTCGCAGTCTCGCTGAATCCATGCCACAAATCGTCTGGATCACACGACCTGATGGCTGGAACGTCTATTTTAATCAGCAGTGGATGGATTACACCGGCCTCACCCTTCAAGAAAGCGTGGGCGACGGTTGGATCAAACCATTCCATCCAGACGACCGCCAACGCGCATCCGATGCCTGGCATGAGGCGACTACCAGCACCGGTGTTTACAGTATCGAATGCCGCTTTCGCCGCGCCGACGGTGTCTATCGATGGTGGCTGATCCGAGGTGTGCCGATAAGAGACAGCGCCGGGACCACCCTGAAGTGGTTCGGCACCTGCACTGACATCCATGAAATAAAAATGGCTGTAGAGGAGATCGCCCACACCAGTCTGGCGCTTCGCGAAAGCGAACGTCGCTTCAGCGACCTGCTGCGAAATGTGGAATTGGCGTCCTTCATGTTGGACCTCGAGGCGCGCATTACGTTTTGTAACGATTACCTGTTGCGGCTGACCGGTTGGAAATATGAGGAAGTCATTGGGCGAAACTGGTTTGAATTATTTACACCCTCGCAATCTGACATCGACAAGGAATCCTTCACCAAGTTGCTTAAAAACCAGAGCGAGCAATGGAATCGGGAAAGCCAGATTTTGACCCGCTCCGGCGAACAGCGGCTCATGCGCTGGAATAATTCCGTGCTGCGCTCTGCAACCGGCGAGGTCATCGGGGCAGCCAGCATTGGTGAGGACATTACCGATCGTAAGCGGGCCGAGGAAGAAATACTCAGGCTCAATGCCGACCTTGAGAACCGGGTGGAAGCGCGCACCGCGGAATTGCAGGCGGTCAATCAGGAACTGGAAGCGTTCGATTACTCAATATCCCACGACTTGAAAGCCCCGATTCGACACGTGGACGGCTTCAGCACCATGCTATTGGAGGATTATGGTGACAAGCTCGACGCACACGGGCGCAGTTGTGTCATGCGGATCCAGAGTGCAGCAAAGAGGATGGATCAACTCGTCGGAGATCTATTGGCCCTGTCGCTGATCTCGCGCGGCGAGTTAAATCGAACAGATGTAGATTTGAGTGTGCTTGCACGGCAGGTATTTGCGCTCCTTCGACAAGCCGAGACTGATCGCGAGATTGAATTCGTGGTCGCACCTGACATCAAGGTCAAGGCCGACGCCGGTCTGCTGCGTATTGTGTTGGATAACTTGTTAGGCAACGCGCGCAAATTCACCGCCAACCGAGTTGACGCTAAAATTGAGTTCGGTTGTGCGCTGATCGATGGCACGCCAACATTGTTTGTGCGCGATAACGGTGCCGGATTCGACGCGGCCTACGCCGACAAATTGTTTGCGCCGTTCCAACGGCTTCACGCTCAAAGCGAATTCACAGGCACCGGTATCGGGCTGGCAACGGTGCGTCGCATCATCACCCGCCATGGCGGACAAGTATGGGCCGAAGGGGCTGTCAACCAGGGTGCGACCATCCATTTCACGCTGCCTCAATGAAGAATATGAACGCTGACACGAGCTTATTGCGCGTATTGCTCGTTGAGGATTCTGAAGATGATGCCTTCTTCATGACGCAATACCTGCGCCGCCTTGGGGTCGAGATCACGCTACTTCGTGTCGAGACCTCCGCAGAGTTGAGCGCGGCGCTGGCAACGCGACGGTGGGATCTGGTCATCAGCGATTACCGCATGCCTAAATTCAGCGGGTTGGCAGCGCTCAAACTGGTGCGCAAGTATGACAAAGAGCTACCCTTTATTATTGTCTCGGCAACCATCGGTGACGACATTGCCGTAGACGCGATGCGTGCCGGTGCCAACGATTACGTCATGAAGAACAACCTTGCCCGGCTGCTACCAGCAATGCAGCGTGAAATTCATGAGGCAAAAACGCGCGCCGATAGTCGCGCGGCAAACATCGCACAGCAAAAACAGCTCGACTACATGGCGTATTACGACTCCATCACAGGACTCGCGACCCGCACGCTCTTTCTGGAACGTGTGACCGGGTACCTGCTCGAGGCCGCCAACCATGAACATGGACTTGCCGTTTGCTTGATCGACCTGGAGCGTTTCAAGAACATAAACGACAGCGTTGGCTGGTCAGTCGGTGATGTGCTCCTGAGGCAAGTGGCGGAATGGCTGACGGACAGTGCGGGCGACAACAAACACTTGGCGAGAGTAGGGGCCAATCATTTTGCGTTGGTCATGCCGGCAGTCAAGCAAGCCGGCGACGTCATCCGTCTTTTCGACGAAAAGAGACAAGCCTTCCTCGACCACGCGTTCCCACTCAACGACGCGATGTTCCACATTTCATTCAAGGCCGGTCTGGCAGTTTTCCCGCAAGACGGTATCGACGCCGTCACTTTGTTCAAGCACGCCGAGGTCGCCCTCAAGAATGCCAAGGCAACGAGCGAGCCGTACATGCTGTATCTGCAGTCAATGAGCGACGCCGCGTCTGGAAAGCTGTCTCTGGAGAACAAGCTTCGCCGAGCGCTCGATAATCATGAATTCGTGCTGCACTACCAGCCGAAGGTGAATCTGGCGACCGGCAAGCTCACCAGTGCGGAAGCGCTCATTCGCTGGAACGATCCCCGTCGCGGCCTGGTACTACCTGGCGAATTCATTTCAATTCTGGAAGAAACCGGATTGATACATGACGTGGGGCGCTGGGCTTTAGGGCAGGCAGTCGACGACTACTTGCGATGGCACCGACTCGGTTTGTCTGCCGTGCGTATTGCCGTCAATGTTTCGGCGATGCAGCTGCGGCAACGCAATTTTGTCGGCGAAATCCAGAAAGTGACAGACAAAGACCCGCTTGCGGCAGGTGGATTGGAGTTGGAAATTACCGAGAGCCTGATCATGGAGGACGTCAAACACAGCATCGCCTCGCTACAGGCGATTCGTGCTTTGGGCGTCGCGATCGCGATCGATGATTTTGGCACCGGATATTCTTCGCTTAGTTATCTGTCAAAGCTGCCGTTGGACGCGCTCAAAATCGACCGCTCCTTTGTGAATGACATGACTTCCGGACACGCCGGCGAGCTGCTCGTATCGACCATCATTGCGCTCGCCCATTCGCTCAATCTCAAGGTCGTGGCGGAGGGTGTTGAAACGGAGGAGCAAGCACGGATGTTGCGCTCGTTAGGATGCGATGAGATGCAGGGCCATTTGTTCTGCAAACCGGTGTCGGTGGAGATTTTCGAAGCGAGATTCCTGGCAGCCGGGCGCCAGAGCTGACGACGGAATTCGCGAACGGCGTGAGGTTTTTTAGGAGGTGCCCGATGGGAACTTCTTAAAA
>ENA-OFCE01001201-OFCE01001201.1-metagenomes-genome-assembly--contig:-NODE-1201-length-13860-cov-4.441000_pt1 | contig 13860 bp, 14 predicted proteins | sample MGYA00153388_OFCE01 | MGnify analysis MGYA00153388
AGCAGGTCGTTCAGGTCGCGGTACAAGAAGCGGTATTGCCAGATCAACTCGAACAGCATGTGGAAGAACAGCCAGGCGTCTTCGACGTTGCGCACGCCGTCGGCAGCGCGCAGCAGTTCCGTCAGCGCCTGCTCGAAGCGGTCGTACAGGCTGTTGATCAGCTCGTCTTTGGCGGGGTAGTGATAGTGCAGGTTGCCCGGGCTGATGCCGAGTTCGGCCGAGATCAACGTGGTCGACACGTTGGGCTCGCCGAACCGGTTGAACAGCTCGAGCGTGACCTCCAGGATGCGCTGTGCGGTTCGTCTGGGCTTTTTCGGTGGCGTGCCCATCGTGTCCTCGCAGAGCGGTGAAAAAGCGGGTGGGGTCCGGCAGCGTCGTGGCGTCGCAGCGTCGTGTTCAATCTAGCATCAAGTCTGTCTGGCTCCAATGGCGGCAGCCCTCACCCTGGCTGCGCTGGCACGCCGTGCATCAATCCCGGCTGCCTACAATCTGGCGCTCATGCCAGCCGTCTCGTTCCAGGGTGTCACCAAGACCTACGCCGACGCCCGCACCGAGGTGCGGGCGCTCGACGATGTCAGCTTCGACATCGAGTCGGGCGAGTTCTTCGGCCTGCTCGGGCCGAACGGCGCCGGCAAGACCACCCTCATCAGCGTGCTGGCCGGCCTGACGCGCGCCAGCGCCGGCCGCGTTGAGGTGCACGGCCACGACGTGGTGGGCGATTACGCGGCGGCGCGGCGCTGCCTCGGCATCGTGCCGCAGGAACTCGTGTTCGACCCGTTCTTCAGCGTGCGCGAAACCCTGCGCATCCAAAGCGGCTATTTCGGCGTGCGCAGCGACAAGCGCGCCAACGACGCCTGGATCGACGAGCTGCTGTTCAACCTTGGCCTGACCGACAAGGCCGATGCCAACATGCGGCAGCTGTCGGGCGGTATGAAGCGGCGTGTGCTGGTGGCGCAGGCGCTGGTCCACCGGCCGCGCGTGATCGTGCTGGACGAGCCCACTGCCGGCGTCGATGTGGAGTTGCGCCAGACGCTGTGGCAGTTCGTCGCGCGGCTGAACAAGGAAGGCCACACCGTGCTGCTGACGACCCACTATCTGGAGGAAGCCGAAGCCTTGTGCGGCCGCATCGCGATGCTCAAGCAGGGCCGTGTGGTGGCGCTCGACAGCACCTCGGCACTGCTGGCCGGGCGCGCCAGCACGATGTTGCGCTTCAAGGTCGATGCGCCGCTTCCGCCCGCGCTCGCTGCGCAGGCGCGTGTCACCGGCCGCACGGTGCAGTTGAAGGCGCGCGATGCGCAGGAGATCGAGACCATCCTGTCGGCGCTGCGCAGTGCGGGCTGCCCGGCGCAGGATCTGGAGATCGGCCGCGCCGACCTGGAGGATGTTTTCCTCGAGATCATGCACGGCGAGTCGGCGCACCCGGCCGCCGCGGTGCCGGCCTGATGGGCGCACTGGCCGTGCTGTCGGGCACACGCACGCTGCTCTACAAGGAGGTGTTGCGCTTCTGGAAGGTCAGCGTGCAGACGGTCGCCGCGCCGGTGCTGACCGCGGTGCTCTACCTGCTGATCTTCGGCCACGTGCTGGAAGCGCACGTCAAGGTCTACGGCACGGTCTCTTACACCAGCTTTCTGGTTCCCGGCCTGGTGATGATGAGCGTGTTGCAAAACGCCTTCGCCAACAGCAGCTCGTCGCTGATCCAGAGCAAAGTCAGTGGCAACCTGGTGTTCGTGCTGGTCACGCCGTTGTCGCACTGGGCGTGGTTCGTGGCTTACGTGGGCGCCTCGGTGATCCGCGGGCTGGCCGTCGGCGCAGGAGTGCTGGCGGTGACGGCCTGGTTCGCGCCGCTGCAATTGGTGCATCCTGGCTGGGTGCTCTTCTACGCGGCGGCGGGCGCCGCGCTGATGGGCGCGCTCGGCCTGATCGCCGGGCTGTGGGCCGAGAAGTTCGATCAGATCGCGGCCTTCCAGAACTTCGTCATCATGCCGATGACTTTCCTGTCGGGCGTGTTCTATTCGGTCGGCTCGCTGCCCGAGCCGTGGCACACCGTCAGCCACCTGAACCCGTTCTTCTACATGATCGACGGCTTCCGGCACGGCTTCTTCGGCGTCAGCGATGCTTCTCCGTGGCTCAGCTTCGGCGTGGTCGGCCTGGCCTTGCTGCTGGTGTGCGGGCTGAGCCTGCGGCTGCTGCGCATCGGCTACAAGATCCGGTCCTGAGCCGCAACCGCAAGGTGGCGCCGAGGTGCGGCCGCAGCCTGCCGGCTCAATCGATTGGCCGGCTAAAATACCGGAAATATGGCTGATCCCACACCCGCCGAAGTCGAACGTTTCATCGCCCTGGGGCTGGATTGCCAGCATCTGCGCGTCGAGGGCGACGGCCGTCATTTCTTCGCCACCATCGTTGCGGCCGAGTTCGACGGCTGCAGTCGCATCGCACGCCACCAGCGCGTCTACCGGGCGCTGGGCGACAAGATGCGCGAGCAGATCCATGCGTTGTCGATGAAGACGCTCACGCCGGCCGAATGGGCCCTGTCTGCCGGTGCGGACCCGGCCGACGCCGGTTCGCTACACCACCACTGATCTCGCCCCGCAGCGGCGGCTGTGGCTTGCAGGTGCCCAGCCCGCGGTCGGGCAGCGCTGAAACCACCGGGCACTGCGGGCCGTGATCCGTTCAACGCCTCTTCTTGCTTCTCTTTGTCGGCATCGCATGGACAAACTCATCATTCGCGGCGGTCGCCGACTGACTGGCGAAGTCACCATTTCGGGCGCCAAGAACGCCGCGCTGCCCGAGCTGTGCGCCTCGCTGCTGTCGGACGAGCCGATCACGCTGGACAACGTGCCCGGCCTGCAGGACGTCCACACCACGCTGAAACTGCTGCGCAACATGGGCGTGCAGGTGCAGCGCAGCGACGCCCGGCCCGACCGCGTCACGCTCGACGCCGGACAGCTGACGTCGCAGGAGGCGCCCTACGAACTGGTCAAAACGATGCGCGCCTCGATTTTGGTGCTGGGCCCGCTGCTGGCGCGCTTCGGCCAGGCGCGTGTGTCGTTGCCGGGTGGATGCGCGATCGGTTCGCGGCCGGTCGACCAGCACATCAAAGGCATGCAGGCGATGGGCGCGCAGGTGGCGGTCGAGCACGGCTACATCATCGCCAGGTCGCAAGGCGGCCTGCAGGGCGCCCGCATCCACACCGACATGGTGACCGTCACCGGCACCGAGAACCTGCTGATGGCGGCCACCCTGGCGCGCGGCGAAACCGTGCTCGAGAACGCGGCTCAGGAACCGGAGGTGACCGATCTGGCCGAGTTGCTGATCCGCATGGGCGCGCGCATCGAGGGGCACGGCACCAGCCGCATCCGCGTGCAGGGCGTCGAGCGCTTGCACGGCCTGGCCGAGGCGCAGGCGCACCGCATCGTGCCCGACCGCATCGAGGCCGGCACATTCCTGTGCGCCGTGGCAGCAGCCGGTGGCGGCGTGGTGTTGCGCCACGCCCGCGCCGACCACCTCGAGGCCGTGATCGACAAGCTGCGCGAGACCGGCGCGACGATCGAAGCCGGCGACGGCTGGATCCGCGTCGCCAGCGACGGCCGACTGCGTGCGGTCGGCTTTCGCACCAGCGAGTACCCGGCCTTTCCGACCGACATGCAGGCGCAGTTCATGGCGATCAATTGCGTCTCGCAGGGCACCGCCAGCGTGACCGAGACGATCTTCGAGAACCGCTTCATGCACGTCAACGAATTGCTGCGGCTGGGCGCGCGCATCGAGATCAACGGCTCGACCGCGCTGGTGCAGGGCGTCGAGAGGCTCTCGGGTGCGACCGTGATGGCGACCGACCTGCGCGCCTCGGCCAGCCTGGTGGTCGCCGGCCTGGTGGCCGAAGGCGACACCGTGATCGAACGCATCTACCACCTCGACCGCGGCTACGACCAGATGGAAGCCAAGCTGCGCGGCATCGGCGCGAGCATCGAAAGGTCCAGATGACGAGATCACGGATTCGTCAGACGGTGACGACGCCGGCGAGCGGCCTGCTGGTGCTCCCGAGTTCGATCAGCGGCCGGGCGCTCACGCAGCCGATGTCGCCATGATCACGCTGGCGCTGTCGAAGGGGCGCATCTTTGATGAGACCTTGCCGCTGCTGAAGGCCGCCGGCATCGAGGTGTCGGAAGACCCCGAAAAGAGCCGCAAGCTGATCATCGGCACCAGCCGCGCCGATGTGCAGCTGGTGCTGGTGCGCGCCACCGACGTGCCGACTTACGTTCAGTACGGTGGCGCCGACCTCGGCGTGGTCGGCAAGGACACGCTGATCGAGCATGGTGGGCACGGCCTGTACCAACCGCTCGACCTGCAGATCGCGCGCTGCCGCATGAGCGTGGCGGTGCGCGCCGATTTCGATTACGCCGGCGCGGTCAAGCAGGGCTCGCGCCTGCGCGTGGCCACCAAGTTCACGCAGATCGCGCGCGACCATTTCGCCGACAAGGGCGTGCACGTCGACCTGATCAAGCTATACGGTTCGATGGAGCTGGCGCCGCTGACCGGCCTCGCCGAGGCGATCGTCGACCTGGTCTCGACCGGCAGCACGCTGAAGGCGAACCACCTCGTCGAGGTCGAGCAGATCATGCTGATCTCGGCACACCTGATCGTCAACCAGGCGGCTCTGAAACTCAAGTGCACGGCGATTCGCGGCATCATCGACGCGTTTGCATCGGCCACGGCGGCCGCCACTTCGGCCTGATGAACCCATGACGATCGACATCCGGACCCTGAACACCGCGGCCTCGGGCTTCGATGCCGATCTGCAGCGCGTGCTGCACTGGTCGGCCCAGACCGACGCGGCGATCGAGGAGCGCGTGGCCGCGATCGTCGCCGACGTGCGCGTGCGAGGCGACGCCGCGGTGTTGGAATACACCCAGCGCTTCGACGGCCTGCAGGCGCCGACCGTGGCCGCACTCGCGATCACGCCCGATGAATTGCAGGCAGCGCTGCACATCATCACGCCGGCCCAGCGCAGCGCGCTCGAAGCCGCGGCGAGCCGGATACGCAGCTACCACCGGCGCCAGCTCGAAGCCTGCGGCCGCAGTTGGCAATACCGCGACGACGACGGCAGCTTGCTCGGCCAGAAGGTGACGCCGCTCGACCGCGTCGGCATCTACGTGCCGGGCGGCAAGGCGGCTTATCCGTCGAGCGTGCTGATGAACGCGCTGCCGGCCAAGGTGGCGGGCGTCGGTGAGATCGTCATGGTGGTGCCGACGCCGCACGGCGATCGCAACGCGCTGGTGCTGGCCGCGGCCGCCGTGGCGGGAGTCGACCGCGTTTACACGATTGGCGGCGCGCAGGCCGTGGCCGCGCTGGCTTACGGCACGGCCACGATCGCCGCGGTCGACAAGGTCACCGGCCCGGGCAATGCCTACGTGGCCAGCGCCAAGCGGCGCGTCTACGGTCAGGTCGGCATCGACATGATCGCGGGCCCGAGCGAGATCCTGGTGCTGGCCGACGGCACCACGCCGCCCGACTGGGTCGCGATGGACCTGTTCAGCCAGGCCGAGCACGACGAGCTGGCGCAAAGCATCCTGCTGTGCCCCGACCCGGACTACATCGCGCAGGTGCGCGCGCAGATCGAGCGGCTGTTGCCGCAGATGCCGCGCCACGCGATCATCCGCGCCTCGCTCGAAGGGCGCGGCGCGCTGATCCAGACACGCTCGATGGAAGAAGCCTGCGAAATCAGCAACCGCATCGCGCCCGAGCACCTCGAGGTCAGCTCGCGCGACCCGCATCGCTGGGAGCCGTTGCTGCGCCATGCGGGTGCCATCTTCCTCGGTGCCTACACCAGCGAAAGCCTGGGCGACTATTGCGCCGGCCCGAACCATGTGCTGCCGACGTCCGGCACCGCACGGTTCTCGTCGCCGCTGGGCGTCTACGACTTCCAAAAGCGCAGCAGCCTGATCGAGGTCAGCGCGGCGGGCGCCCAGACGCTCGGCCGCATCGCCGCCGAACTGGCGCACGGCGAGGGCCTGCAGGCGCATGCGCGCGCGGCCGAGATGCGCCTGACCGGGAGTCAGCCGTGAGCGGGCAGGTGAACGAAGCCGTCGGCCTTGATTCGACCGCGCCGACCCTGGCCGAGCGCATGGCCCGCGTGATCCGCCCCGATTTGCAGTCGATGCACGGCTACGTGGTGCAACCGTCGGCCGGCATGGTCAAGGTCGACACGATGGAGAACCCGTATGTGCTGCCGGCGCCGCTGCGCCAGCAGCTGGGTGTGCGGCTGGCGCAGGTCGCGTTGAACCGCTACCCGGCCGAGCGCGGCGACACGTTGCGGGCCGCGCTGGCGGCGCATGCCGGAATGTTCGCCGGATGCGATTTGATGCTGGGCAACGGCTCGGACGAGCTGATCTCGCTGCTCGCCCTGGCCTGTGCGCAGCCCGGCGCGACGGTGCTGGCGCCGCTGCCGGGTTTTGTCATGTACGAGCTGTCGGCGCGGCTGCAGGGGCTGCGCTTCATCGGCGTGCCGCTCACGGCCGACTTCGAACTCGACTTGCCTCTGATGTTGACGGCGGTGCGTGCGCACCGGCCGGCGCTGATCTACCTGGCCTATCCGAACAATCCGACCGCGAACCTGTGGAACGACGACGCGATCGACGCGATCATCGAGGCCGCGCCCGGGCTGGTGGTGATGGACGAGGCGTACCAGCCGTTCGCCGCGCGCGATTCGATGGCGCGTCTGCAGCGCCATGCGCATGTGCTGCTGATGCGCACGATGAGCAAGTTCGGCCTGGCCGGCGTGCGCATCGGCTACCTGATCGGTCGCGCGGCGTTGATTGCCGAAATCGACAAGCTGCGGCCGCCGTTCAATGTCAGCGTGCTCAATTGCGAGGCGGCGCTGTTCGCGCTCGAGCATGCCGATGAATATGCGCGCCAGGCGGCGGCGATCCGCGCCGAGCGCGAGCGGCTGCAGGCACAGATGCACGACCTGCCCGGCTGCCGCGTCTACCCGAGCGACGCCAACATGATCCTGCTGCGCGTGCCCGACGCGCAGCGCGTGTTTGAGGGCATGAAGGCGCGCGGCGTGCTGATTAAAAACATCTCGGGCCAGCACGCGTTGCTGGAGCGGTGCGTGCGCATCACGGTGGGCACACCGGATGAAAATGTGTCGATGATGAATGCGTTGAAAGCGAGCCTGGCATGACCCTCCCGCAGCGACGAGCCGAAGTGACGCGCCACACCGCCGAGACGCAGATCCGCGTGGCGATCAACCTCGACGGCAGCGGTGCGTCGACGCTGGCCACCGGCATCGGTTTCTTCGATCACATGCTCGACCAGATCGCCCGACACGGCCTGATCGACCTCGACATCGCGGCCCAGGGCGACCTGCACATCGACGGCCACCACACCGTGGAAGACGTCGGCATCACGTTCGGGCAGGCGATGGCGCAGGCGGTCGGCGACAAGAAGGGCCTGCGCCGCTATGGCCACGCTTACGTGCCGCTGGACGAGGCGCTGTCTCGCGTGGTGATCGATTTTTCCGGCCGGCCAGGCCTGCACATGCGGGTCGATTTCAAGAGCGGCATGATCGGCGCGCTCGACACGCAACTGGTCTATGAGTTCTTCCAGGGCTTCTCGAACCACGCCGGCGTGACGCTGCACATCGACAACCTGCACGGCGACAACGCCCACCACCAGTGCGAGACGATCTTCAAGGCGTTCGCGCGGGCCGTGCGCATGGCGCTGGAGATCGATCCGCGTTCCGCCGGAGTCATCCCGTCGACCAAGGGCTCGTTGTGAGGCGGGCCGGGTGCCGGGGCGCTTCGGGGCCGGTGCGCGTCACCCCGGCGGATTGCCAACTGCAATCGCCTGGCCAGAGGCTGCACTGAACAAAACCGTCGCCGTCGTCGACTACGGCATGGGCAACCTGCGCTCGGTGTCGCAGGCGGTGTTGCACGTGGCCCGGGGCACCGGATTCGACGTGGTCGTCACGTCCCGCCCCGATGAGGTGCTGGCGGCCGATCGCGTGGTGCTGCCCGGCCAGGGCGCGATGCCCGACTGCATGCGCGAATTGCGCGATTCGGGGTTGCAGGCGGCGGTGCTGCACGCCGCCGCCCACAAGCCGCTGATGGGCGTGTGCGTGGGCATGCAGATGCTGCTCGGCCACAGCGAAGAAGGGCCGCCAGGCATCGGCACGCCCGGGCTCGGCCTGATCGACGGCGCCGTGCTGCGGTTTCAGTTGGCCGGCCGGCTGCAGCCCGACGGCAGCCGCTACAAGGTGCCGCAGATGGGCTGGAACCGCGTGTTTCAGTCGCGCCACGATGGCCGATCGCACCCGATCTGGGCCGATGTGCCCGACGGCGCGTGGTTCTACTTCGTGCACAGTTTCTACGCGAGTCCGTCGGAGCCGCGCCACACCGCGGGCGAGACCGACTACGGAAGTCGCTTTACCTGTGCGCTGGCACGCGATAACATTTTTGCGACGCAGTTTCATCCCGAGAAAAGCGCGGAACACGGCCTGTGCCTGTACCGCAACTTCCTGCAGTGGAATCCCTGAACCTCGCACGCGCCGTCCGCTCAGCCGGCCGGCATCGGCCGCCACACTCCTGCTGTTCACCACCCATCATTCGTTCATGCTGCTGATTCCCGCCATCGACCTGAAAGACGGTCACTGCGTGCGCCTCGAACAAGGTGACATGAACGTCTCCACCACCTTCGGCCGCGACCCCGCGGCGATGGCCAGGCGCTGGGTCGACGCCGGTGCGCGCCGGTTGCACCTGGTCGATCTGAACGGCGCCTTTGCCGGCAAGCCGATCAACGAGGTCGCCATCAAGTCGATCCTGGCCGAGGTCGGCGACGAGATTCCGGTGCAACTCGGCGGCGGCATCCGCGACCTCGACACGATCGAACGCTACCTCGACGACGGGCTGAGCTTCATCATCATCGGCACCGCGGCGGTCAAGAGCCCGGGCTTTCTGCGCGATGCCTGCAGCGCGTTCGGCGGGCACATCCTGGTCGGTCTGGACGCCAAGGACGGCAAGGTCGCCACCGACGGCTGGAGCAAATTGACCGGCCACGAGGTGGTCGACCTGGCCCGCAAGTTCGAGGACTACGGCGTCGAGGGCGTGATCTACACCGACATCGGCCGCGACGGCATGCTGACGGGCATCAACATCGACGCCACCGTGGCGCTGGCACGTGCTCTCACGGTGCCGGTGTACGCGTCCGGCGGACTGGGCAGCGTGGCCGACATCGAGCGTCTGTGCGCCGTGGCCGACCAGGGCATTGCCGGCGTCATCTGCGGCCGCGCCATTTATACCGGTGCGCTCGATTTCGCCGCCGGACAGGCGCGCGCCGACGAATTGATCGGCGCCTGAGCGCCACAGCTCAGGCGGCCCGCACGGGCCCACCACACCTCCCCATGCTGGCCAAACGCATCATCCCCTGCCTGGACGTCACCGGCGGCCGGGTCGTCAAGGGCGTCAACTTCGTCGAGTTGCGGGACGCCGGCGATCCGGTGGAAATCGCGGCGCGTTACAACGATCAGGGCGCCGACGAGCTGACCTTTCTCGACATCACCGCCACCAGCGACGGTCGCGACCTGATCCTGCACATCATCGAGGCGGTCGCGTCGCAGGTGTTCATTCCGCTGACCGTCGGCGGCGGCGTGCGCAGCGTGGCCGACGTGCGGCGGCTGTTGAATGCCGGCGCCGACAAGGTCAGCTTCAATTCCGCGGCGGTCGCCGACCCGCAGGTGATCGCCGATGCCTCGGCACGCTACGGCGCGCAATGCATCGTGGTCGCCGTCGATGCCAAGCGGCGCACCGACGCGGATCTGCTGGCGCGCGGCCCGGGCTGGGACGTCTACAGCCACGGCGGGCGTCGCAACACCGGGTTGGATGCAGTCGCCTGGGCGCGCCGCATGGCCGCGCAAGGCGCCGGCGAAATCCTGCTCACGAGCATGGACCGCGACGGCACGCGCATCGGCTTCGACCTCGAATTGACTCGCGCGGTCAGCGACGCGGTCGACGTGCCGGTGATCGCTTCCGGCGGCGTCGGCGCGCTGGAGCACTTGTCGGAAGGGATCCGCGTCGGTGGTGCCGACGCGGTGCTCGCCGCCAGCATTTTCCATTACGGTGAATTCACCGTGGGCCAGGCCAAGGCGCTGCTCGCACGCGACGGCATCGAGGTGCGGCTGTGAGCCCGCCGGGCCCCGAGGGCGACCGCAGGAGGGCGCAGCCCGAAAGGACACCATGAGCCGCGATACTCGTTCTATTCCCAAACTCCCGGCCGACGTCCATCGCATGCACAACATCCTCGTCCTAGGCGGTACCGGCTTCGTCGGGCGCGGCGTCTGTGAAAACCTGGTCGAGAGATCGGGTGGCGGCGGTGGCAGCATCGTGGTGCCGAGCCGCCGGCCGGCGCGGGCCAAGCACCTGATGTCGTTGCCGACGGTGCGCGTGGTGTCTGCCGACGTGCACGACGAGGCTCAGCTGTTCCAACTGGTGTCCGGTTGCGACGCGGTCATCAACCTGGTCGCGATCCTGCACGGCAGCGAGGCCGCGTTCCAGCGCACGCACGTCGACCTGCCGCGCCGTCTGGCCGCCGCCTGCCAGCGCGCCGATGTGCGCCGCGTCGTGCACGTCAGCGCGCTCGGCGTCGGCGACGCGGCGCCGAGCCTCTACCTGCGCAGCAAGACGCAGGGCGAAGCGCTGCTCAGATCTGCCGCCGGGCTCGACCTGACGGTGCTGCGGCCGTCGGTGATCTTCGGCGCCGACGACCGCTTCCTGAACCTGTTCGCAAGCCTGCAGTCGGTCTTCCCGGTGGTGCCCCTGGCGGGTGCAGAGGCGCGCTTCCAGCCGGTGTGGGTGGACGATGTCGCTGCCGCGATCGTGCGTTGCCTGGACGACGCGTCCACCATCGGCGAGATCATCGAATGCACCGGTCCGACCGTCTACACACTGAAAGAATTGGTGCAGCTGGCCGGACGTTGGTCGGGCCACGCGCGGCCCGTGATCGGGCTGCCGGCGGGTCTGGCGCGCCTGCAGGCCACGTTGATGGGCCTGCTGCCTGGCGAGCCCATGATGTCGCGCGACAACCTCGATTCGATGCGAGTGCCCAACGTCGCCACCGGCGCCCATCCGGGACTCGAGCGACTCGGACTGACGCCGGCGGCCCTGGAAGCCATCGGCCCCGACTACCTCGGACGGCGTGCCGGACCGGCTCGCCTGGATTCATGGCGTGCCCGCGCGCGCCGCTTTTGACCGACCCTGAACAGCCGACTCCATGCGCCTCTACATCGGCAACAAGAACTACTCGTCCTGGTCGTTGCGGCCGTGGCTGCTGATGACGCAGGCCGGCATCGCCTTCGAGGAAGTGAGGCTGCGCCTGAACTTCGACGGGAGCTCCGATTTCAAGCGCGTGATCGCCTCGGTCAGCCCGGCTGGCCGGGTGCCGGTGCTGGTGCACGACGGACTGGCGGTGTGGGACACGCTGGCGATCGCGGAATACCTGGCCGAGTTGCACCCCGCATTGACGCTGTGGCCCGAAGCCCGGGCCGAGCGAGCCCGGGCGCGCAGCCTGTGCGCCGAGATGCACGCCGGCTTCGGCGCGTTGCGCAAGCACTGTCCGATGAACATCGAGGCGTCGCTGCCGGACGTGGGCGCGCGTCTGTGGGCCGAGTTGGCCGAGTTGCGCGAAGACGTGGCTCGCATCGAGCAGATGTGGGCCGAACAGTTGTCTGCCAGCGGCGGGCCGTTCCTGTTCGGTGCGTTCGGCATCGCCGATGCGTTCTACGCACCGGTCTGCAGCCGCCTGCGCACCTATGCGTTGCCGGTGTCAGTCGAGGCGTCGGCCTATCTGGACCGGATTCACACGCTCGTCGCGATGCAGCGCTGGGTCGAGCAAGCCTGTGCCGAGCACGATTTTCTCGATTTCGACGAGCCTTATCGGAAGCCGGCCTGACCGCGTCGGATCAGGCGCTGGTCCGGCTTTGATCACGCTCCGTGCGGGCTACAGATCGGCGGCCCGCGCAGGCCATCACTTCGCGATGACGCGCACCATCTCGAGCACCTTGCTCGAATAACCCCATTCGTTGTCGTACCAGGCCACCACCTTGACGAAGGTCGGGTCCAGCGACATGCCGGCATCGGCGTCGAACACCGAGGTGCAGCTCTCGCCACGGAAGTCGGTCGACACCACCTTCTGGTCGGTGTAGCCCAGCACCCCCTTCATCGGACCCTCGGCGGCGGCCTTCATCGCGGCGCAAATCTCGGCGTAGCTGGCGGGCTTGTTCAACTCCACCGTCAGGTCGACCACCGACACGTCGGAGGTCGGCACGCGGAACGCCATGCCGGTCAGCTTCTTGTTCAGTTCGGGGATCACCACGCCCACCGCCTTGGCGGCGCCGGTGCTGCTGGGGATGATGTTCTCGAGGATGCCGCGGCCACCGCGCCAGTCCTTGTGCGAAGGGCCGTCGACCGTCTTTTGCGTCGCGGTGGCGGCGTGCACCGTCGTCATCAGGCCGCGCTTGATGCCGAACGAATCGTTCAGCACCTTGGCCACGGGAGCCAGGCAGTTGGTGGTGCACGAAGCGTTGGAAATGATCGCCTGCCCGGCGTACGTCGCGTCGTTGACGCCGTACACGAACATCGGCGTGTCGTCCTTGCTGGGCGCCGAGAAGATCACCTTCTTGGCGCCGGCCGCCAGGTGCTTCTCGCCGGCGTCTTTGGTCAGGAACAGGCCGGTCGCCTCGACCACGACATCGGCGCCGACCTCGCCCCACTTCAGCTCGGCCGGGTCTTTCACGGCGGTCAGGCGGATGCGCTTGCCGTTGACGATCAGCGTGTTGCCATCGACGCTGATGTCGCCTTTGAAGCGGCCGTGCACCGAGTCGAACTGCAGCATGTAGGCCAGGTACTCGGCGTCGAGCAGGTCGTTGATGGCGACGACTTCGATGTCCTTGAAGTTCTGGACGGCAGCACGGAACACCATGCGCCCGATGCGGCCGAAGCCGTTGATGCCGATCTTGATGGTCATGAAGCTCTCTCCTTGTGGATCGTTCTGGATCAAATTGGGTTGAATGTTAGCGGTCGGCCCGGCGCGCGCCGGTCGTCCGAATCAACGCTTCATGACGGCCCGCACCGTGTCGGCGACATTCTCGGCGGTGAAGCCGAAGTGCTTGAACAGCAGCGGCGCCGGCGCCGATTCGCCGTAGGTGTCGATACCGACCACCGCGGCGCAGCCGTATTTCCACCAGCCATCGGTCACGCCCATCTCGACCGCGATGCGCGGCAGGCCCTGCGGCAGCACGCTGGTCTTGTAGGCGCTGGTCTGGCGGTCGAACACGCTGGTCGAGGGCATCGAGACCACCCGCACCGCAATGCCCGACCCGGCCAGCAGTTGCTGCGCGTGCAGCGCCAGCTGGACCTCGGAGCCGGTCGCGATGATGACGGCCTGCGTCTTCTTCTTCAGCCCCACCTCGCTCGGCTCGGCCAGCACGTAGGCGCCCTTGCTGATGAGATCGAGCGCCGTCTTGGGCGCATACGGCAGGTTCTGGCGCGACAGCAGCAGCGCGCTCGGCCGCGTGCGGCTTTCGATCGCACAGGCCCAGGCGACGACGGTTTCGGCCGTGTCGCACGGGCGCCAGACATCGAGCCCCGGAATCAGCCGCAACGACGCCGCGTGTTCGACGCTCTGGTGCGTCGGGCCATCCTCGCCGAGGCCGATGCTGTCGTGCGTGAACACGTGGATCACGCGCAGCTTCATCAGTGCCGCCATGCGGATCGCGTTGCGGTTGTAGTCCGAAAACGTCAGGAACGTGCCGCCGTACGGGATGAAGCCGCCGTGCAGTGCCACGCCATTCATGATGGCGGCCATGCCGAA
>ENA-OFCE01001202-OFCE01001202.1-metagenomes-genome-assembly--contig:-NODE-1202-length-13860-cov-2.776530_pt1 | contig 13860 bp, 13 predicted proteins | sample MGYA00153388_OFCE01 | MGnify analysis MGYA00153388
TCCTTTCTGAAAGAAAAGGGATACCTAACCGGTACTTGCTCATGGCAAACCCGGGCTGCCCCATTTTTAAATAAATATTACCAAGATTTACTAAAGCTAATCCCGTCCCGTATTTATTCTTTTGTTGCAGGGCCAAATCATATCCACGGCTAGTATAGATTAAAGCAGAATCGAGCATATTTAATTTTTCATAACTGTCTCCCAGATTTGATGTGGTAGTTTGAACACCTAGTAGATTGTTAATTGCTTTAAAAATGATAAGTGCTTTTAATAAATAATCAATAGACCGGTGATAATCGCCCATTAAAGAATAATCATAGCTTATGCTCGCTAGAATATTTGCAATGGTTCTTTTATCCTGAGTAGTTTCTGCAATTTTAAGTGCCTGTACTAGTAAAGACAGTTCCAATTTGATTTATGCTTAGGGCTTCTCCTTTTGCAAAGCCTATTGTATTTGAAAGCGAGAGACTTTGCTGTGCCAGCAACAGTGCCGTATCAGGTTTGGAGTACATATAACTTTTGCTTAATTGATAAAGCTGCATTACCCGGCCGGTATCCTGTTTTTCATTTTGCAATAATTTTTTCAGGCTATCAATGGTATTGGTTTGTGCCTTGCAAAAAGAAGAAAGCAATAACAGTAAAAATATTTTAATTGAAGGTATTACAGTAAAGGACTCTCCCATGTGGCAGATTTCTCCCGTGCTTTGTGAAAATATCACAATTAATAGGGTGAAAATCATTGGACATGGTCCTAATACTGACGGTTTTGATCCGGACTCTTGTAAGAATATCTTGATTAAAAATTGCTATTTTGATAATGGAGATGATTGTATTGCCATTAAATCAGGCAGAAATGGTGATGGCAGGCGAATCAACATTCCCTGTGAAAACATTGTGATTCAGAATAATTATATGAAGGACGGACATGGTGGCATAACCATCGGCAGTGAAATATCAGGGAGTGTTCGCAACGTTTTTGCTGATAATAATGTGATGGATAGTCCCAATTTAGATCGTGCATTACGATTTAAAACCAATTCTGTACGTGGTGGCATCATCGAAAATATCTACTTTAAAAATACGACTGTAAAAAGTATTGGCGAAGAAATTTTCATAGTCGATATGGATTATGAAGAAGGAGATGCCGGAGAGTATACGCCTATTGTGCGTAATATCTTTGTTGAGAACTTAGAGAGTTACGGCGGAAAAACCGGAATTTTGATGAGTGCATATGATCGCACCCCCATTAGCAATGTACAATTCACGAATTGCATATTGCACAATGTAGAAACCCCTTTTGTCTTGAAAAATGTTGAAGGATTAGTATTTAAAAATGTCAGTATTAATGGGAAACATTATGATGACGTATAAAATAGCTTATAATAAGAGTGCAAGCCACATTGGTTTGCACTCTCATTATAAGCTGCAATAAATATATTAAAATAGTTAATAGTTATCTTAATATATCAAATTCTTGGAAAATTGTTTTTATTCTATAATTAAGGAAATGAAGCTAAAAGAATGAAGGTGAGCAAATAACTATGCAATTACAAGAAAAAGTTAAGACAGTAAAAAATCAGGTAAAAAGGAGGCAGTCTTCGCAACAAGAGAATCGGTTTGATTATGAAAAGTGGCTTCCCTATCTTTTCATCTCGCCTGCGTTGGTATTTATTGCAGGATTCTTATTTTATCCCCTAGGTAATGTCTTTTATTACAGTTTGCAGAATTATAATGCCAATACACCGTTCTATAACGGCTTTGCAGGTTTGGATAATTTTGTACGCATTTTAACCCAAGATCCTCAGTTTTATGCCAGCTTGTGGATTTCATTCAAATGGGTAGTTTCACAAGTTTCATTACAGGTATTCTTTGGGATGAGCATTGCACTGTTGTTAAATCAAAAGTTTAGATTCCGTACTTTTTTCAGAGCAGCTGCTTTTACACCGTGGGCTATTTCCGGTGTATTGACTTCTGTTATGTGGTCATTAATGTACAATGAACACATGGGTGTTGTTAATGATTTGTTATTAAAAGTTGGATTTATTGAACAGAGACAGGCATGGGTAGCAGATCTTGTTACCGTTTTCCCGGCAGTTGTCGTTGCAGAACTTTGGAGAGGCATTCCCTTTTTTGCCATCACATTGCTATCTGCTTTGCAGAGTATTCCCGAAGAACTTTATGAGGCAGCCAAGGTTGACGGGGCAGGACGTATAAAAACATTTTTATATGTGACCTTACCCCAACTGAAGAACACGCTTATTTTGACAACATTATTGCGTTGCGTCTGGGAGTACAATAACGTTGATTTAATTTTCAACTTGACAGGAGGGGGACCAGCACATCATACAACTACGTTGACTATGTATGTTGCTGAATTGGCGATTCGCGAAAATAATTTTGGTTATGGTTCAGCGATAACGGTCATATCCTTTGCTATTTTGCTCGTATTTGTAGTTACCTATTTGAAAATTAGTCGTATGGAAAGAGGTGCCGAAGTATGATGAAAATCAGCCTCCAAAAGGAACGATTTTTTACATTGTATTTTCCATTATTGATTACCATGACATTCATCATGTTTCCTTTTTACTGGACCGTGAATACAGCTCTTAAGAATGAGGGGGATATTGTCAAAACGCCATTGGAGTATATTCCAAGCCAGATTACCTTTGATAATTTCATAAATGCCTGGAATAATATTGGTTTTGCATTGTTTTTTAAGAATAGCTTGTTTCTAGCTGGTTGTACTGTTATATCTGTAGTTTTTTTTGCTACTTTGGTAGGATATGCTTTAAGTCGATATCGTTTCAAAGGGAAAAAAGCCTTTTTGCTTCTGTTGTTGTGTACTCAGTTTGTTCCTGGGGCAATGCTCATTATCCCTTTGTTCATTATCTTCAAGAATTTAGGGTTAATCAGTAATCCACTATCTCTAATTATTGCTTATACTACTTTCCAAATACCTTTTAATTCTATACTTATGAATGGGTTTATCTCGAATGTGCCAGTGCAGCTTGAAGAGGCGGCAATGGTAGATGGCTGCAGCCGTCTGCAGGCTATTCGCCATGTTATCTTTCCCTTATTGTTACCAGGAATCGTAGCGACGGGCGTATTTACTTTTATCTATGCCTGGAATGAATTCTTATTCGCCTTTATGCTTACGAACAAGGCGGCAAATTTTACCCTTTCTGTTGGGCTAAGCTACATGATGGGAGAATTCAACATTAATTATGGTGCCCTTGCAGCTGGCAGTGTAATTGCATTAGTCCCTGCAATCATCATGTTTGCTTATGCACAGCGGTATCTAGTTAATGGTTTGGGAGGTGCTGTGAAAGGATAGTTGTATCTTCTATGCTAAACAATTCGGTTAGGTCACAATAAGCACATAAAACAAGAAGGAGTGATATTCGCCATGTTCAAAAAAGGAACAAAGGTGCTAATGGTTGCCTGTTTATTGAGTTCGTTGGTGCTGCTATTCGGATGTGGGCAGAAGCAGGCGGCTACTGGACAGCCAACAGGAGAAAAGGTCAATATTGTATTCTGGGATGAAAATGCAGGGCCAGATCGTACTCCCTACTATGAAGTATTAATTAAGAAATTTGAGGCGCAGAATCCCAATATCCATGTTGAGTATGTTGGTCTTCCTAAGAAGTCAGCAAAACAAAAAATTGATACTGCGATTGCTGCCAATGATCTTCCGGATGTATGTGGTGTGCAAACTAGTTGGATAGCTGATTTTACGGCACGAAAAGTATTATTGGAAATGGACCCGTTGTTTGATAAATGGAGTGAGAAAGACGAGATTTCCCCGTCTATTATTCAGTCAAATCGTGATATGGTATTAGATAAAAAACTATACCAATTGCCGAATACGATGAATATGGAGATTTTATGGTATAGACCTGACTGGTTTGAAGAAGCTGGCGTGCAAGTTCCTGAAAATTGGGATCAATTTTTTACTGCTGTAGAGAAAATGACAGATAAAGACAAAAATCGTTATGGTTTTACCATTCGTGGCGGTGATGGTGCATCTTTTCAATTGCAGCGAATGATGTTCGCTTACTCTGGCTTTACTGAATATTTTGATGCAAATGGTAAATGTGTCATCAATGATCCGAAACATGTTGAGTTTCTTAAAAAATACCTAGCGCTCTATAAGACTTCTACACCGAAAAGCGATGTGACGAATGGTTATAAAGAAATGATTGCTGCCTTTGATACGGGTGCTGTTGCAATGGTGCAGCATAATATTGGCTCCTACTCAGAACATAAGAAATCTATGAAGCCAGAACAATATGCTCCATTAGGTTTACCTAAAACGGCAAATGGACTGTTAATGCAAGAAGGCGGAAATACCAATGGCTACGGTATATTCAAAACAACGAAGCATCCAGAAGAAGCATGGAAATTTGTAAGTTTCTTGTGTTCACAAGAAAGCCAGAGCTATTGGAACCAAAGCATTGGACAGATTCCTACTAATACAGAATCTTTGAAAGAACCTTGGGCAAAAGAACTACCTCATATGCAGCTTGCATTACAAATGCTTTCTGATCCTAACTTTAGAATCTATCAACCACCAATGCAATTACCTGACTATCGTTCCATCCTGGATCAAACAGTCGACCCTGGCATTCAGGCTGTAATGACTGGAAAGAAATCAGTTGAAGATTTCCTGAATGAATGGGCAGCTGCATTTGAAAAATCAAAACAGAAATATGATGCATATGTAGCTGGTAAACAATAGGGGATATAGTTGTTGCTGGTTGTAGTAAAGAGCTTTAAGGAGGCGTAACCTTAATGATCGGAAAAGAATATCCAGCAGAAAAGAAAATGACAGTTGATGAGAAAACCGGTAAAGTCGTTTGGAAGCTTACAGCTGGAGAAAGTAATAATTATCATTTTTACTTTACAGATAATTCCTTCACTATGGAGAAGCGTGAAATTTATTTTATGTCTGATCGCGCCTCGCTAATTCCAGAAATATATAATCTTTATAGAATGGACTTGGAGACAGGAGTTATCTGTCAGCTGACAGATGAAAAAGCGGGAATTATGCCAAGTGGTCATACGAAGACTCCGGATAGTGAATTTGTTATTTACGTAACAGGTAATAAAATTAAAAAGTTAGATACAACAACGCTGAAATCCACTGACATTTTCGAAGAGGAGACTGGTATTCAATTAGGACATCCATTTATTTCCCCAAACAAGAAAGTCCTTGGGTTTGCCCGGAATGAAGATCCTGGATTATACAGAGGCGGTAATTACAAAGGCTTTAAAGAACAAATGTATGCTGTAAAACGCGGGTGGATTACTCTGGTGGATTTGGATAGTACAAAAGCTACAAATATATATGAAGACACTCATTGGTTAGGTCACTTTCAATTTGCACCCCATGACAGTTCAATAGCTATGTTCTGTCATGAAGGTCCGTGGAATCTTGTGCATCAAAGAATTTGGCTGCTTGATATTATGAATCGTACCGTTATTCCATGTTTTCGTCAGGCAGAGGATGATTGCGTTGGTCATGAATTTTGGACAAATGACGGAAAAATCTTCTTTGATAATCGAAGAAAAGGGCATGATGGGACAATTACGTCAGATAAAAAACAAGCAATTATTAATTATCCTGAGTTTGGACAAATACCGTATATTGGAATGGCAGATAGAAATGGTGAGGTGATTAAGAACATTCCTATGCCGTACTATTGTAATCACTATCATGCCACTAATGACAACATGCTGCTTATTGGTGATCAAATGGATGATTTGGTATTAATCAGTTTGCAGGATGATAAGGCGCAACTGAAGACATTGTGTACCCATCATACATCATGGTATATGCAGCAGTCACATTGTCACCCGACCTTTAGCTGGGATAACCAACAGATCTTGTTTACCTCTGACCGAAGTGGAAAGTGTAATCTGTATATGGTTGAACAGGAGAATGGAGAATGGCTGTAATAGCAAGATGGCAGGCTAATTGATGAATTAACTGATGAGTACCAGAGAAGAGAAAAGAAGAGAAGAGTCTTAAAGTGACTTGCTCATCGGATAAATACTACAGGAAAGGTAGAGTGGAAATAATGGCGGGTGTGAAACTGCAAAATATATATAAAAGATATGGTGATACAACAGTCGTTCAAGATGTGAATTTGGAAATCAAGGATAAAGAATTCATCGTATTAGTTGGACCTTCTGGCTGCGGTAAATCAACAACATTGCGTATGATTGCGGGGTTGGAAGAAATTTCTGATGGGGATATGTTCATTGGAGATAAAAGGCTGAATAATATGCCGCCTAAAGATCGTGATATCGCCATGGTTTTTCAAAACTACGCATTATATCCTCATATGGATGTATATGAAAATATGGCATTTGGTTTGAAAATGCGCAAATTTGCAAAACCAGAAATTGATAAGCGTGTACAAGAAGCTGCAAGTATTTTAAATTTAGAATCTCTATTGAAGAGAAAACCGAAAGATTTATCCGGCGGTCAGCGACAGCGTGTGGCTTTAGGAAGGGCAATTGTTCGAGAACCACAAGTATTTTTGATGGATGAGCCCCTATCTAATCTAGATGCTAAACTTCGTGTGCAAATGCGTACGGAAATTAGTAAATTACAAAAGAGGCTGCAGACTACAACTGTTTATGTAACTCATGATCAAACAGAAGCAATGACAATGGGAGATCGGCTTGTGGTTATGAAAGATGGGATTATTCAGCAAATTGCAGCACCTGATGAGATATACAATGCTCCTGTTAATATGTTTGTCGCTGGATTTATTGGTTCTCCAGCAATGAATTTCATTAACGGCGATTTGCAAGCGCAAGGAAATAAAGTGATATTTACTGCTTGTGGTGTTGAATGGAAACTCACTAATGACCAGGCAAAAAAAGTATCGAATTTGAACTATATTGGCAAAGAAGTGATTATCGGAATACGCCCGGAAGATATCCGTAATGAGGATGTCTCCACTGAGTCCCAGAAGGAAAATATCTATAAAACTTGTATTGAAGTTCAGGAAAATACAGGAGCAGAAGTATATCTGCATTGCGCTGGTTTTGCTGATACAATGCTCACCTTGCGGAGCGATTGCAACATAAAGATGCAATGTGGAGAGAACGTTACATTAAGCATGGATATGGAGAAGGCTCATCTTTTTGATAAGAGTACCCAGCAAAATATAATGCTTTGTAAGTAGTTTGAGATCTCTCCTGTATCCAAATATCTCTTCTTAAATAAGAAAGTACACAATGATTGCAAAGTAACACTGCAGTCCTTGTGTACTTTTTATATTACTTTATTCCTTAGCTTCTTTTCATTTGCTGCGAAGTAGTGTCAAAAACTTATTAAAATAGTAAATAATTATCTTAATATATCAAATTCTTGGAAAAATGATTTTATTTTATAATGGAGTAAAGCTCCTGTGGTAAAGAAACTGTAAGAGAATAAGCGTTTGTTACATGTGATTGGCAGAGGGAGGGTGATGATCATAGACAAAATGAAAGCTTGGCAAAACCTTTGTAAAGCAAAAGATATAGTCGCGATATTAAACAGAAAGCACTTTCAGGCGACCTACGTGGAAAATTTAGAGGAAGCCAAAAAAAAGGTCCTTGGAATGCTGGAAGAAGGTGCAAGTGTTGCCATTGGTGGATCAACAACCTTAAGCGAGATGGGATTGGTTGAGATTCTGAGAGATGGCAATTATAAATTTTTTGACAGATATCAGGATCTTCCTTTTGATCCCGACATAGTGGATATTCATAGAAAGTCTCTTACAGCAGATTTTTTGTTGACAGGCACTAATGCGATTACTAAAAAAGGTGAGTTAGTGAACACAGATTGTACTGGCAATCGCGTTGCTCCAATGATTTTTGGTCCTAAGAACGTCATCATAGTAGCAGGGGTTAATAAAATAGTAGATTGCCTAGAGGATGCATTTCAGAGAATACGGGAAATAGCACCAATGAACTCTAAAAGAATAAAACATGAAACACCCTGTACAGAGACTGGATTTTGTGTGGACTGTGATTGTAAAAAGAGAATATGTAATTTTACAACAATTATTCATAATGGGATCAAGTTTGAAGGCAGAATTAGAATCGTAATTATAGCCGAGGAAATTGGATATTAAAAGGAACATGATGCAACCGGAAAATCGGAAAATAAGAGGTGGAAAAATGAAAAAATATGCACAATGGATGGCAGATTCAGTAATCGCAAGAAAGACAAATTTGACGGATCACTGGGGATATGAATATGGTTTAACTTTAGATGGTATCGCAAAGGTTTGGCAGCAAACAGGAGATAGCAAGTATCTTGATTTCATCATAGAAACTATGGATCACTTTATACAAGAAGATGGAACGATCACTGGATACAGATTAAAAGAATACAATATAGATCATTTAAATAATGGAAAAATCTTACTAACATTGTATAAAGCAACTGGTAATGAAAAGTATAAGCTCGCACTACAGTCACTAAGAAAACAAATAGAAACTCATCCCCGTACTAGTGAAGGTGTTTTTTGGCATAAACAAATCTACCCCCATCAAATATGGCTAGATGGATTGTATATGGGGGCAACCTTTTATGCTGCATATATAAAGAAATTTGGCAATCCAGCAGAATTTGATGATGTTGCAAATCAGTTCATAATAACAGAAAAAAATCTAAAGGATGAAAAAACAGGTCTTTTATATCATGCTTGGGATGAAGCGAAAGAACAATTCTGGGCAGACAAAAAAACTGGTCTATCACCACATTTTTGGGTACGGGCTATGGGATGGTATGTGATGGCTTTGGCTGATACATTAGAAGTTTTTCCAGAAGACGATAAAAATAGGGAAAAGCTAGTGGTCATATTTAATGATTGTATACATGCCTTGTTACAGGTACAAGATCAGAAAAGCCATGTATGGTATCAAGTTTTAGATGGGGGAGAGGGAAAAGGTAACTATTTAGAATCCTCAGGGTCATCTATGATCGTGTATGCATTGTTGAAAGGCGTAAGAAAAGGATACCTACCAGTAAGCTTGAAGGAAAATGCAAAACAAGCTTACCAGGGATTGGTGAATGAATTTATTTTAGAGACCAAGGAAGGGCTGATCAATTTAAATAAGGTTTGCTATGTAGCAGGACTAGGGGGAAAAGACAAGCGCGATGGGACGTTTACCTATTATATAAGTGAGCCAATCGTCAGCAATGAGCCAAAAGGGTTGGGATCATTTATCTTAGCTTCTGGGGAAGCAGAACTGCTGTCAATGTAGCAATGAACCTAAGAATTTATAAGAATAACATTTGTGCTATTTGTGCTAACATTTGGAGGTAATTATTATGGCAAGAAAAGTAACGTTAAAAAATATTATTGGTTATGCTTCCGTAAACTTTTTAGGGGGAGGAGCTCAATTCCTGATATCAGCGTGGCTCATGTATTTTTATACAACCTTGTGTAATATGAGTGCGGTACAAGCAGGTCTTATTTTTACTGTGGCCAGGTTATTAGATGCGGTTGGCAATCCGATCATGGGTTTTATAACGGATAACTTTCGTAATACAAGACTGGGACGAAAATTTGGACGAAGAAGATTTTTTATTCTCATGGGGATTCCTACCATAACAATTATTTTCCCTTTATTATGGATTACAGGGCAATCCTTTACGTATTACCTCATTATGAATTTGATATATGAAGCAATCTTTACCATGGTTATTGTTCCATGTTCTACGCTGCCTGCTGAGATGACTCAAGATGCAGGTGATAAGGCTAAATTAACGGGAACAAAACAATTTTTTGGTACAGTTGCTAATACGATTGCAGCCTTTATACCTGGGCGGCTGTTTCTAATGTATGGGAAAAATTCTCCGGAAGCCTTTTGGGCGACGGGTCTCATTTATGGAGTCATGACAGGCTTTGCATTACTGCTAGTATATGCCTTTACTTTTGAGCGTGATCCCAAAGAAGTAGAATATAATGATCATATCGGCAGTGTCTGGAATGTTTTACCGCAAATAGGCTCTGACGTAATGTCAAGTATGAGAATTAAGACCTTTAGACTGCATTGTGTATTGATGGGAGTCGGCGGTATATTCAAAAACCTAACCTCAGGAGTATTTACCTACTTTGTCATATTTGTTTTAATGATAGACCCAGTTGTCACTGCGAATATATCAAGTGTTACAGCCCTTGCTTCCTCTATTGCGCTGCTCTTCTTTATCGGAACCTGTTATAAGTATGGAGGACCCGCTACTTATAAAATATCGACTGTAATCGTCTTTGGATCATTAATTGGATATTATGTATTAACTACGGGTATCTCTTCAGGTTTGGTAATACTGCTAACTGTTTTTGCAGTAATCAATACCATTGGAAGAACGGGGATTGATTATGTGCCTGTCTTTCAGCTAGCCTTTATGGCAGACATAGATGAAGCTGTAACAGGACAAAGAAGAGAGGGACTATTTTCTGGAGTGAATTCCCTGCTCTCGAAAGTAGCAACGGCGGTAGAAGCAGCATTGCTTGGTTTTGTGTTACAGGCGTTCGGTTTTAAAGCAGGCGTTACGGTCCAACCGGATAGTGCAGTACTTGGAATCTCTATTTTAACGATGGCTACTCCGTTTTTACTACTGGGAATCACATGGATTGCTTCTTCAAGGCTTAAACTAAATAAAGAGAGACATAAAATTTTGGTAGATGAAGTTCATCGCTTACGAGCAGGCGGTTCTATGGAGGAGGCTACTGCAAGCGCAAAAACTGCATTTAAAGAATTAACCGGCTGGGATTATAAAGACTGCTGGGGAAATAATAATGTAGTAGGAAAAACCTGCAATGTAAATCAAACTTCAGAAAAAATGGCATAGATATTCAATTTTAAAATATTATCTCCGAGGCCATTGATAGGTCAATTCTGAAGTATTATAAAGACCGGCATCACCATGAAAAGATGATTGCCGGTTTTGTTATTTTTACCAACCTTTAGCGTTATAGTGGTATACAATTAAGGTACAATTTTTTCAGGAACGGGAAACTTATAGTCATTTGGGATATCCCAAATTTCAACACAGGTGCCAATTTTCTTCTCGGTATCCATATATGCAAATCGAATTTCTCCCCAACTACCTTGCATTATAGGTACTACACCAAGTTGAGAAAATTGAGAGATCGCTTCATCAAAATTACCAGCATATTCACATGCTATGTGATGAAGACCTTCACCATGGAGCTCTAGAAAATCGTGGTAAATGCTCGGACCTGTTAAGGGTTCAATTAACTCATATTGCATACCATCATTTGACAACGCCACTGCTTGCCTTAGGGAGAATTGCCCAGGCGTTCCATGGTAACGCAAATGCTTTAAAGAAGGTGGGGCAAGTGTGTATACTTCCCAATTTGTTAATCCAAAAATTTGCCGATAGTGTTCTATTCCTGCCTCAATATTGTTAACTACAAAGGCAAGTTGGATGACTTTGGTAATCGGGCTTATCATCGATATTAAATACCTCCTAATGATTTGAAAATGTACATTTTCTTTAGTAAGTGTATCCATACTAGTATGATACAATGATACTATAACTATGATTGGCAAACTAGTACGCACTTATATGTATCCTAGTACCTCTATTCATATTAACGGAGGAAGTAAAAAGATGTTGAGATTGCACGACCATAATTTTAAATGCGAGATGGAATTAACTGTTTATCTTATTAGCGGTAAATGGAAGATCCCAATTATCTGGAACTTAAAAGAAGGAACAATGCGTTTTGCTGAGATTAAACGACAGTTAGGTTCTGTTACACCAAAAATGCTTACGCAGCAGCTACGAGAATTAGAAGAAGCTAATCTTGTAAAAAGACTAATATATGCAGAAATGCCACCGAGAGTTGAGTATTCACTGACAGAGGATGCTATAAGTATCCTTCCCATACTAAAACAATTATCTCAATGGGGAAATAACTATTACAATAAAAATAAAACCAACTAATTCAATGCTCGGCATAGGGATAAAACTAGTATTCGAGGTGTATGGTGGATATTCGCTTATTGAAAACCTTTTGTGTAGTTGCTAGACTTGAAAACATTACACAAGCTGCAGAACTGCTTAAATTTACACAACCAACTGTTTCAGCCCAAATTCGTACGCTGGAAGAGCATTTTGGGGTGCAGTTATTTGAAAGGATTGGTAAAAAACTGTATATTACCGAGGCTGGTAAGTATCTAATTGACCCTTCAGAAAAAATTCTCGAAATTTATGGTGAAACGGTTACCAATATGAATTGCTTTTCAGAAGTTCAGTATACGAGAATTGGTATATCATCTAACTACATCAATTCTTTGCTTTCTCCCGCATTATTACAACTACAAACAAGTGGTAATGCAGGAAAAGTTAACGTAGAGATTTGTTTAAATTCAAGCAGTGTGCTCAATGGACTTAATAATAATCAATATGATATCGGTATTGTGCATGACTTTATTTCTGAGAAATATCTAAATACAGTTATGATTCATTCGGAAGAACTTGTTTGGGTCGGACATAAAAAACTGATGAAAGATAAGGAGTGTCCACAAATTGATGAGTATCCAGTGATTAATTTTCGACAAGGGTGTACCTTCCGTATTTTGTGTGATGAATTGCTGCAAAAACGTGGACTGAATTCGACTTTTGAATATAGCGATTTTGATTCTGTAAAAAATGCGATGAGGGAGGGATTGGGCATTGCCCTGCTCCCACGAAGTGTGGTAGAGAATCTCAATAAAGAAATTAATACATTTCATATATTTAACGAATTGAGCCAATTGGAAATCACGCTGTTTGCGATTACTCGTAAAGATAAAAATCTTTCAACCACAGTAAACACTCTGGTGAAAAGGCTTCAAGAAAATTAGTTTATGATATAGGCTTTTTTTATATCATTCATAATCCTTTTCGATTTCAAAGAAACGTCGCTCTTCAGTATAATAAGAGTAAGATTAGCTGGGAGGGGAATACGTTGCAAACAACTGCTTTGGAAATACAAAATGACATAATAAGAACATTAGATACATTCGATAATCTATTATATGGGTTCGCTTATATAGGTGATATTGCATCCTGTAAATTTAAGAATACCCCATATGCAATAACAATTGGGCTACCTCTTTCGCCAACCATAGTTGATGATATTATATCTGGACCGAATCAAGTTTATTATGATGAATACCTTAGTGTAAATGATAAACTTGATTTGATAACACAGCAGTTAAAAAATGAAATAGATAAGCTGGGATACCTTGCTTATAGCATACCTTCTTCAAAGAGAACTGATTTTGTCAATATTACAGGTGAATTTCCTCATAAAGCGGCTGCCGTAAGGGGCGGGTTAGGATGGATTGGCAAAAGCTCTCTTTTAATAACGAGGAAATATGGTCCAAGGATTAGGATTTCTACAGTATTAACGGATATACCATTTCAGACGAATGGTTTAGTTGGAACAAATTATTGTGGTACATGTAAAAAATGCGTCGGTGCATGCCCTGCGGGCGCAATTGTCGGCAATATCTGGGATGAAAGTTTACCAAGGGAAAAATTGATTGATGTTAGAAAATGTGACTTATGGAAAATAAACAACTACTCTCAATTCCATGGACATGTTTGTGGGATTTGTGTTGCTGTTTGCCCACATGGAAATAAAAAGGTCTAAATGCGTGTTAGGCAATAGGACTTATATCTCGAACAGTGGGGTTTAAGTCCCGAAAAAAAGCTTGACTTATGTAGTTTTTAGTATTATTATGATGAAAGTAAGTAAATATTTGGCAAACCTGTCGAAAGATGGGGACGCAAAGCTATGGGTCTAAGGACGGAGGTCTATGATTGCCAGGTTG
>ENA-OFCE01001204-OFCE01001204.1-metagenomes-genome-assembly--contig:-NODE-1204-length-13826-cov-3.963329_pt1 | contig 13826 bp, 12 predicted proteins | sample MGYA00153388_OFCE01 | MGnify analysis MGYA00153388
TTCATCGCCATAGTGACACCCCAGCCTGCATGCGGCTTGCCGCGTTACTGAACATGCATACAGTATATGCAATGCGCCTGTCTGAGGCAAGTAACTAATCGGGCTCCCGATTGATATGTTCGACAGCGGAAGTGGCACCATCACGTTGAATTTGCCTGTACCTAACGGGACTGTGATCGCAGCATCTTTTGTTGATGCGGACACGGGAGCGACAATATCCGCAGGCTCGTTATCCGCATCGGCCAACGGCTCCGCAAATATCTTGATTAACTACTCGATAAACAATTCAGCGTTTCCGGGCAGGCGGATTTACGTCCGTCTTGTTATTGGCTCGTCGACGATTCAGAGCGCAACACACGGACCACTCGTATGGCCGGGTAGGGTGGGGCACCCCGCGCCCACCCAACGTTAGCAAACGAACCAATCCCGCCACGCACGGTGATGGTGGGCACGGGATGCCTACCCTACTATGAACGCCCATAAACCTCATTGATCTGCTGTGTAACCCGAACAAACGTTGTGCATTTCGACAACGCCTTGAGCGTGCGTGCACCGACGTAGGTACACGTCGAGCGCAGGCCGCCCAGAATTTCTTGCACCGAGTGTTCGACCGGGCCGCGTGCTTCTAGCGTGACGACTTTGCCCTCTGAGGCGCGGTACTTGGCGACGCCGCCGGAATACATTTCCATTGCGAAATCGCTACTCATACCGTAGAACTTGCGATAGTCCTTGCCGTGTTCATGCACGACCTCTCCGCCGGATTCGTCGTGGGCGGCGAGCATGCCGCCGAGCATGACGAAGTCGGCACCGCCGCCGAACGCTTTGGCCACGTCGCCAGGCACAGTGCAGCCGCCGTCGCCGCAAATGTGGCCGCCTAGACCGTGCGCTGCGTCAGCGCATTCGATGATGGCGGAGAGTTGCGGGTAGCCCACGCCGGTCATCTTCCTCGTGGTGCAGACGCTGCCGGGGCCGATACCGACTTTGACGATGTCAGCGCCAGCGAGGATCAGCGCTTCGGTGACGTCGGCGGTGACGACGTTGCCCGCCATGATGGTGGTTTTTGGATATGCCTCGCGGAAGCGTTTGACGAAGTCGATGAAGGTTTCGGTGTAGCCGTTGGCCACATCAATGCAGACGAATTCGATGGCGTCACCTGTGGCGTTTTTGACCGCCTTGAACTTGTCGAGATCCGCGTCGGTGATGCCGAGCGAATAGAACGCGTACTGATGCACCGGATGATTGTTGTCGTTGAAGAAGGTGACGTAATCTTCAACGAGGTAATGCTTGTGCAGCGCGACGTGCATGTGATGCTTGGCGAGCGCAGCGGCCATGTCGAAGGTGCCGACGGTGTCCATGTTGGCGGCGATGATGGGTACCGTCTCACTGTGGCGACCCGAGTGGCGATAGGTGTAATCGCGCTTTAATTCGACCTTGGCGCGCGAGCCTAGCGTCGAGCGTTTGGGACGAAATAAAACATCTTTGAAATCTAGCTTTAATTCTTCTTCAATGCGCATGGTCAATACCTCAATGGATGTAGCGTGCAGCTCGTAGTCCGCAACGTGGCCGCGATTCTGTGCTTAGAGAAATCGCGGCGAAACCGCTCCCGCAAGTCACAAACAGGCGGCGGCGAAATTGAGGACGTAAAAAAACGGAGTGTCGGCAAACGTTTCGTTCGATGACAATTCCGTGATCGCCGCGTAGTGTATGCCCGAATCGCTATGCTCTGCCTTATGTCAGAAATAAATCAAAACCACGCGGGTTACGCTCGCACCGCACTCGAAAACGCGCGCCGTGAGTATCCCAATTTCACGATGCACTTTGTGCATGATGCTGCCGAGGCGCGAGCTTGCGTGCCATCGACCTTGCACCCCATTTTCTTTGGCAGCTACGACTGGCATTCATGCGTGCACATGCACTGGTCAATGGCGCGCTTGTTGAATCTTGAACCGGGCTCCAGTCACGCCAAAGCGATTGCGTCTTGGTTCGACCGTCAGTTTGACGTGAGCAAAGCCGAGGCCGAGGTCGCCTATTTCGCTCGCGAAGGTGCGTCGCATTGGCAGCGGCCTTACGGTTGGGGTTGGTTGTTAAAGCTCTATTCGGAGCTGGCCGTGTGTGTGCATCCGCATGCGGCGAAGTGGCGCGCCGGAGTGCGACCGCTCGCTGATTTTTTGGCGGATGCGATGTTTCATCATCTGCAAACGGCGAACGCACCGGTGCGACACGGCGTGCACTCGAATACGTCGTTCGCGATGATTCATGCGTTGCGTTACGCCACGACGGTTGGTGATCACGACTTCATGAACTTAATCGGTCAGAGAGCGCGGCAGTGGTTTGGAGGTGAAAAAAGTTATCAGCTGGCTTACGACTTTTCAGGCGAAGATTTCTTGTCACCCGCGCTGACTGAGGCGCTGCTGATGTCCGTGGTGTTGCCGCAGGATGAGTTTCTCGCGTGGTTCGCCGAGTTTTTGCCGGAGCTGGTGGCGGGAGATTACAAGCACCTCACGCCCGCGTTGGTTACCAATGAGAACGATGCCAAACAGGTTCACAACCATGGGCTAAATTTGTCGCGTGCTTGGGCGATGCGTGGGCTCATGCAAGTGCTCACGATTGGCGAGCCGCGCTGGAAAAAATTTGGCGTGCTGTCGGGCGACCATCTGCGCGCAGCAGAGGCCGCGATTACCGGCGGCGAATATGTGAGTACGCACTGGTTGATTTCGTTTGCACTGTTGGCGGAAACGGAGTGGCATACGTGAGTACGAGTTCATATGATTTTCGTAGGCTGGGTTGCCAAACCCAGCGTTCATCGCAGTGCGACAGAAGCGGGGTTTTTCAACCCAGCCTACATTTGCCGACCATGTGATTGCTATGACGATTATCGAAACTGCGCTTCTCGTAATCATCGTTTTGCTCGTCATTATCCTGATTCTAGTGGCGACTCAAAAAGGCGGCATCGTGCGCAGCATGAGCGGTGAACTTGGTACTCAGCTTGAGACGAAACATCGCTCGATGATTGGCGATGTGGGCGGTATGTTCAATCAGGTGAGTGAACGCGTGGGTCGCGACCTGACTGCATCGAGTTCAGGCACACGTGAAGTCATCGGCACGCTACAAGTGCAGGTCATTCATTCGTTGTCGCAGCAGACCGAATCGTCGCTCAAGCAGCTAGCGTTGTTGCAACAAACGCTGTCGACGCAACAAGATGCGCTCAAACGCGAAGTGCTCGAACAAATGCTCGGGAAGATGGCTGAGCAGACGCGGGCGAATCAAGAGTTGCTGCAAAACACGCTGCGTAACATGAGTGCGCAAATCAGCCTGCAAGCCGAGACGATGACGAAAACCGTCGACGGACGGTTGGAGCAGATCAGCGGTAAGGTGAACGAGCGACTTGATGAAGGTTTCAAGAAAACCAATGAGACATTTGCCAACGTGATGGCGCGGCTCGCAGTGATTGATGAGGCGCAAAAAAAACTCGATGGCTTAACGACCAACGTGGTGAGTTTGCAGCAGGTGCTCTCCGACAAGTCTGCGCGTGGTGCGTTTGGCGAGGTGCAGCTGGAGGCGCTGGTACGCGATACCCTGCCGCCCGGTGTGTACGAATTTCAAGCGGCGGTTGGAGCAGGGCGCGAAAAGGCGGATTGCGTGTTGACGATGCCGGATGGCACGTCGAAGATGGCGATTGACTCGAAATTTCCGCTGTCGAATTACCGCGTGTCGATTGATGCGACGCAGCCTGAGGCGGAGCGAAATGTCGCACGAAAGCAGTTCGCTACAGACGTGAAAAAGCACATCAACGATATCGCAAGCAAGTACATTCAGCCCGGATCGGGCGCGGACTCTGCGGTAATGTTTGTGCCTTCTGAGGCGGTGTTCGCCGAGATCATTGGCAATCATCCCGAGGTCGTTGCGCAGTCGCAGGCGCAGCATGTGTGGCTTACCTCACCCACCAGTTTGATGGCGGTGTTGCATACGGTGCGAGCGGTGATTCGCGACGCCGAAATGCGCAAGCAGTTAGGTGTGATGAAGACAGAATTGGGCAAACTCGGCGGCGACTTTGCGCGCTTTCAGGATCGTATGGACAAGCTTGCCACGCATATCAAGCAGGCACATGATGATGCGGAAATGGTGCAGACCTCCGCGCGCAAAATCACTGGACATTTTGAGCGGATCAAAGCCGTCGAATTGGATTCGCCCGCGTCGGAATCGACGCTGCTTCCGAAGAGCGATGTTTGACCTATCGCCAGTCCTTTGCGCGTCGGCGGGAATTCGCACAGAACCGCGTCGTTGTGCGATGGGCGTGATGCGTGGGCAAGACGTTGCCCACCCTACGAGTGGGACGTATGTAGGAGCGGCGCAAGCTGCGAACCAATCAAGCTGGCGCGATTTTCGCGGCTTGCGTCACTGCTACGTGTGTAGACGGTGAAAACAGTTCAACCACGATGTTCACCTGGCTAAAAACAAAACGTCGCGAACGTGCGCTTGCATCAAATGCGTTGCCCGATGATGAATGGAACGCGGCGTTACACGAGCTGCCCTTCCTCGATCACTATGAAGTAGTGGCCCTCACGCGGCTGCGTGAACTAACCACGCTGTTCCTTGTTGAAAAAAGCATCGTCAGCGGCGCAACGTCGGGTGAGCACACACTCGAAATTACGCCACACATGCGCATCCTCATCGCCGTGCAGGCGTGCTTGCTGATCCTTGGTCGCGGTGACAGTGTGATGGCCGCGATGACCGACTTTGACGGTTGGGAGAACGTGGTTGTGTATCCCGGTGACTTTCCGCAAACACACGATTTTGAGGACGAGGTGGGTGTAGTGCATCGGCTCGACCAACTGATCGCAGGCGAGAGCTGGGAAGGCGGCCCGGTGCTGCTGTCGTGGCCTGCCGTTGCGCAGGGCTACGACGCGTCCGGCATGGCGCTGGTGATCCATGAATTTGCACACAAAATCGACATGCTCGACGGCGCGGTAAACGGTGTCCCGCCGCTTGCGGGCGCAGCGCGTCTTGCCTTTAAAGCGGTGATTGACGCGGCCTACCTTGACTTTTGGCAGCGAGTCGACACGGGTGAGGAGACAGCGGTTGATCCCTATGCGGCTGAACGCATCGAAGAGTTTTTTGCGGTGAGTTGCGAAGTTTTTTTCGCCGAACCAGAATTGCTGCGCGACGAATATTTGGCCTACTTTTTACAGCTGCAATCGTACTTTCGCGTGGATCCAATCAAGGGCGCGTCGCTGGCGTGAAAGTTGATACAGCTTTATGCGGCAGCCCCGACATTATCGGGGCTATTGGTAAAAAATGGCAATAGTCGACAAACGCACGAATTCCCGCTAAGCCCTCGTTCAGCTGTCATTACAGCGAAAAGCTATTATGACTAACCACGCGCGTCGTTCACTTGTTCGTTGAATTCGGCCATGCTTACTGCCGCGCCGACTTCGCGCGGCAACGCGTCGCGCACCGAGAATACGCCGAGGATTTTTGAGCCCGTCGTTGCATTTGTTGCCATGATTGGCAGGTGCCTGAATCCGCGCTCAATCATAATCAACACAGCGTCGGACACCAACGTGTCTGGCGTGACGCAGTAGGGCTTTTTTGTCATCACGTCGGACACCAGCGTCGTGGTTGGTACCAGCGCCTTGGCCAGCACTCGCGTCATCAGGTCGCGCTCGGTGACGATGCCGAGCAGAAGTCCCGTCGTGTCGACGATCAGCACGCTGCCGCAATTTGCGCGCGTCATCACGCAGGCGGCGTCCCACACGCTTGCCTGCGGGCCGAGACTGACCACATGTTTTTGCGACATAGATTGAAAAACGGTGCGTTCCGGCATGATGATTTCCTCTCATAAACTGCGGTGACTATGACTACTGCTCAGATATTCAGCGCAGCGCTTGATTAATGTTGTCGAGCGCCTTCGATCCGGGACACAGCTGCGCAACGCCCAACGAGTTCAACGCGTATTCACTCGTATTCAGCGACGTGTGCAAGTCGGTCGCGACCGGATCCACGTAGAGCAGGCCGGTCACAATTTCGCCGCGCGCCTGATGCGCCTGCATGTAGCTCATCGCACCGTAACGATCCGTCGGATCGTACTCCGGATGCAACTTGCGCAGCCGTAGCATCGAGCCGTCGTGTTGTTGCACTTCCACCACTTCGCCCGGTGCATACATGGCCGTGATTTCGTTGCGACTGCTAATGAAGTCGATGCGGCTCACCGCTTCGTTGTGCTCGCGCACGTAGTCGTAGCTCTTGGTGCTGCCGCTGTGGTTGTTGAAGGTCACACACGGGCTGATGATGTCGATGAAGGCCGCACCACCGTGCTGCATCGCGCCCTTAATCAGCGGCACGAGTTGCTCCTTGTCACCCGAGAAACTGCGCGCCACATAGGTGGCGCCAAGTTGCAAAGCGATGCCGACGAGATCGATGGGACTGTCGCTGTTGATCACGCCCTTCTTGCTCTTCGATCCGCGATCCGCCGTGGCTGAAAACTGCCCTTTGGTGAGTCCGTACACACCGTTGTTTTCTACAATGTACGCCATGCGTACGCCGCGCCGCATGGCGTTGGCGAACTGGCCGAGGCCGATGGAGGCCGAGTCCCCGTCGCCGGAGACACCGAGATACAGCAGATCACGATTGGCAAGATTGGCACCGGTCAACGCCGAGGGCATGCGACCATGAACGGTATTGAAACCGTGCGATGCGCCCAGAAAATAATCCGGGGTTTTTGAGCTGCAACCGATGCCGGATAATTTTGCCACGCGATGCGGTTCGATGTCCAATTCCCAGCAGGCCTGAATGATGGCAGCGGAAATCGAATCGTGCCCGCAGCCCGCACAAAGCGTGGAAATGCGGCCTTCGTAGTCGCGCCGCGTGTAGCCGACTTTGTTGGCGGTCAGCGTTGGGTGATGCAGCCGCGGTTTTGTGATGTAGGTCATGCCGCCTCCTTCTGGCGTAGCGGTACGGCAGCGGCGGGTTGCACGATGTCGCGAATGGCACGCGTGATGAAGCGCGCCGTGATCGGTGTGCCATCGAAGTGCAGCACGCGAATGAGTTGTGCCGGGTTCACGTCAAGCTCGTTGACCAGCATCGAGCGCATTTGCGCATCGCGGTTTTGTTCGACCACGAACACTTTTTCGTGCGCAGCGATGAATTGATTGACCGATTCCGGGAACGGAAACGCGCATAACCGCAACGCATCAATGTGCACGCCATCCGCCTCAAGCACGTCCAGTGCCTCGTGCATCGCGGGTGTTGTGGATCCAAAATAAATCACGCCATACGCAGTCTTTTTCGGCGCGTTGCGCAGCACCGGTTGCGGCACCCAATCAGCTGCTGTCTTGAATTTGCGCAGCAGGCGTTCCATGTTGTAGATGTAGTCCGGCCCGCGCTCAGAGTAGCGCGCATAGGGGTCGCGCGTGGTGCCTCGCGTGAAGAAACTGCCTTTCGTTGGATGCGTTCCCGGCAGCGTACGCCAAGGAATGCCATCGCCGTCCACGTCCTTGTAGCGACCGAAATCCTTGCCCGCCTCAAGTTCACGGGCAGTCATCACTTTGCCGCGATCATAGTCGCGTGCGTCGTCCCACGAAAACGGCCTGCACAAGCGCTGGTTCATGCCGATGTCGAGATCGGTCATCACAAAAATTGGTGCCTGCAAGCGGTCGGCCAAATCGAGCGCCGCCGCTGCGTGTTCAAAGCACTCATGCGGATCCTGCGGGAATAGCAGCACGTGCTTGGTGTCGCCGTGCGACGCGTACGCACAGGAGATAAGGTCGGATTGTTGGGTGCGCGTTGGCATGCCGGTGGACGGCCCGCCACGTTGCACGTTGACGATGGTCACGGGGATTTCAGCAAAATACGAAAGGCCAATGAACTCCGTCATTAGCGAAATGCCGGGACCGGACGTTGCCGTGAATGCGCGTGCGCCGTTCCAGCCCGCACCGACCACCATGCCGATGGAGGCGAGCTCATCTTCCGCCTGCACGATGGCGAAGTTGTGTTGCCCGGTAACAGGATCAACACGAAATTTCTCGCAATATTTCTGGAATGCTTCCGGCACTGACGTCGATGGCGTGATCGGATACCACGCGGCGACGGTCGCACCGCCGTAGACCATGCCGAGTCCTATGGCGCTGTTGCCATCAACAAATATCTTGTCACCCACCTTATCGCTTCGCATTACGCGAATGCCGAGCGGTGCCTTGAGATTTTTCTGCACGTAATCGCGACCCATATGCAGCGCGCGAATATTCGATTCCAGCAGTCGTTCCTTACCCTTATATTGCTCGGCAAAAAGTTCTTCGAATACGTCCGCATCGAGGTCAAGCAGCACCGATAGCGCACCGACGTAGATGATATTCTTGAACAACTGACGCTGCCGCGGATCGGTGTACACCGCGTTGGTGATCTCGGTCAGCGGCACCGCAATCACGTTCACGTCGTTGCGAAATTTGGACGGCGGCAGTGGTCGCGTGCTGTCGTAAAAAAGGTATCCGCCCGGCTCGATTTCCGCGAGGTCAGCGTCCCACGTTTGGGGGTTCATGGCCACCATCATGTCTACGCCGCCGCGCCGCCCCGCGTAGCCCGCCTCGCAAACTCGCGCTTCATACCAAGTCGGCATGCCCTGAATATTGCTCGGAAAAATATTGCGCGGACTCACTGGCACGCCCATGCGCAGGATCGCTTTCGCGAACAGCTCGTTCGCAGATGCCGAGCCCGAGCCGTTGACGTTGGCGAACTTTATGACGAAATCGTTAACCGCAATGATGGGCTTCATGCCACCACCTCCTCATGCACTTTGACCTGCGCGCCATTGCGGCAGGCAGAGCCCGCCTGAGTGGTATTGAGCAGAAATTTCTGCATATCCCACGCGCCAGTCGGGCAACGCTCGGCACAGAGTCCGCAATGCAAGCACACGTCCTCGTCCTTCGCCATGATGCGTCCGGTTTTCAGTTCACCCGAGACGTACAGCGCCTGATCGAGATTGTTTGCGGGGGCTTGCAGGTGCTGGCGAACATCGGCTTCTTCGCCATTGGCGGTGAACGTAATGCAGTCCATCGGGCAAATGTCGACGCAGGCATCGCATTCGATGCACGCAGTGTCGGTGAACACCGTTTGCACATCGCAGTTCAGGCAGCGACCCGCCTCCTTGATCGCGGTCGCCACATCGAAGCCCAGCTCCACCTCAACCTTGATGCTCGCCAGCGCCATTTCCGCCTTGGCCCACGGCACTTTAAAACGCAAATCATTCGACGTGTCGTTGTCGTAGCTCCACTCGTGAATACCCATCTTCTGCGACATCAGATTGGTCATCGGATCGGGTCGCTGGTGAATGTCTTCACCGTGCAGCAGTCGGTCAATTGACACCGCAGCTTCATGCCCGTGCGCAACTGCGGTGATGATGTTCTTTGGTCCAAACGCCGCGTCGCCGCCGAAGAACACGTTGGGCACGGTAGATTGATGCGTCTCTTTGCCCAGTGTCGGCAGGCCCCATTGGTCAAACTCAATGCCGCAATCGCGTTCGATCCACGGGAATGAATTTTCTTGACCCACCGCAACCAGCACATCGTCGCAGGCGATCAGCACATCCGGCTCGCCGGTTGAGACGAGCGAGCGGCGACCTTTGTCGTCGTACACCGACTTCACGATTTCAAACGTCATGCCAGTGAGCGTGCCGCCGTCAAGCACAAACGCTTTCGGCACGTGGTAGTTGATGATCGGAATGCCTTCATGCATGGCATCCTCCTTCTCCCACGGCGAGGCTTTCATTTCCTCGAAGCCACTGCGCACAATCACTTTCACTTCGTCTCCGCCGAGTCGACGCGATGAGCGGCAGCAATCCATCGCCGTGTTGCCGCCACCGAGCACGATCACGCGCCGGCCAATTTTTGTAATGTGACCAAACGAGACGGATGCGAGCCAGTCGATGCCGATGTGAATATTCGCTGCGGCTTCCCTGCGACCTGGCAGATCAAGATCACGTCCGCGCGGTGCGCCGCAGCCGACGAATACCGCGTCGTAATTCTCCGCGAGTAACGCGTTCATCGAATCGATGCGTTGCCCGCTTTTGAAGGTCACGCCGAGATCAAGGATGTAGCCGGTCTCTTCGTCAATGACCGACTCTGGCAATCGAAAACGTGGAATTTGCGTGCGAATAAAGCCGCCTGCTTTCGCCTCGCCATCGAACACCGTCACGTCGTAGCCGAGCGGCGCAAGATCTCGTGCAACGGTGAGCGACGCCGGACCCGCGCCGATGCAGGCAACCCGCTTGCCGTTCTTCGGTGACAGCGACGGCATGCGCTTGCATACATCATCCTTCATGTCGGCAGCGACACGCTTCAGCCGACAAATGGCTACCGGCTCGGGCGCTGCGCCATTGTTCTCCTCCACGCGGCCGCGCCTGCATGCGGGCTCACACGGGCGATCACAGGTGCGGCCAAGAATTCCAGGAAATACATTCGACGTCCAGTTGATCATGTAGGCGTCGCTGTAGCGGCCCTGCGCGATCAGACGAATGTATTCGGGAACGGGGGTGTGGGCCGGACAGGCCCACTGACAATCTACGACCTTATGGAAATAGGTCGGATTCGAGATATCCGTACGCTGCAAGTTGCCTCCTTTTGGGAAGGCCTCTGTCGTCCGACTGAAACAACTGCAACCAACACTATCGGGCAGGCAGGGTCTTCATCGGCTTTCGGCTTGTGCTGTACGGCGGCATATTTGTCGCAGCGCACAAAACGAAAGTCGTAAGAGAGTCTATGCCAAACACTCTCGGTTGTGTTTTCGAGTCAACCCAGATTTAAAACTTCAGCTCGGTCGGTAGGTATTTAGCCAACAACTCTTCGTAGTAAGGTTTCACGTCCGAAAGCTTCGGGCGATTCGGATTTTTTGAATACAAATCGTACGGATTGAAGCGCTGCACCCACGGCTTCATCTCGTCGTCCTGCGCGTTGCACAAGTGCTGATACTCGTTCTCGCGATGCCACGCATAAAAGCTGTGAAAACGAATCATGTACAGCGCTGGCAGCGGCAAATAGGCTTTGAGCATGTGATACAGATATTCATCGTGGCCCCAGCTCATGTGTACGTTTTCCAGCCCGCACTTTTCGCAGTAAACGCCTAGCAATGTTTGCAGGGTAGTGCGCAGCGAATCAGGATTAAGCGCGAAAAATTCTGGATACACATTCTTCGACGAATACGCGCAACCGGTGGGGAAGGTGTCGCCCACCACCGCCCATTGCGGCTCGCCGAACAGGCACAGCACTTTGCCAATATCGTGAATAAAACCGGTAAGCACCATCCAGTCCGGCTCATTGTTGGCGCGCATCGCTTCGGCGGTTTGAATGAGGTGATCAATCTGTGGCAATGCGATGTCAGGATCGCTGTCGTCAACCAGCGTGTTCAGGAATTCAAGTGCGGCCCACGGCGTCATCGTGGTGCGGTTGAAGCCGAGATACTCCGCCTTTTTGTTCAGTACAAAATCATGGGTCTGATTCTGGTGATTAAGCCGATAAAACTCGCGCACCGTGTCGACCGCATTGGCGCGCTGCGGCGCTGCGTAATCGCGGTACGTGGACTTCTTTTCTTCAGCAACGATCATCATGCGCTCTCCGCTAATTTCTTGAGATTTTTGAGTCCGGCTTCAAAGTCGGGGCCAATAAGTCTGTCCATAAATAATCCGAACCAGCGAAACACCGGATTCATGCCCGCATTGCCGTTCATGTCCTAAGCTACCTTGGTGCCCGCACCGTCAGGTGTAAATTTGAGGTCGCCGGTGGCAGGCGTCATGTCCTCCATCGTGAGGATGTAGCCGACCCGTTTGTTCGGCTCGACGACCGAGAATTCCATGCCGCCGTTGCCCTCAGGTTTGCTTTTCCAAGACCATTTTGAGCCCGCTGCCATTTCGGGGCCGGAATAGGTCATCTCCATATTCGGATCGCGCTGATTCCATACGCTCCAACGCTTCCATTCTTTGTGCTTCGCTACCAGTGGAAACACCTTTTCAGCGGGCGCGTTGATGGTCACGCTGCGCTGCGCGGAATATGTGCTGGGCAGTAAAAAACCCGCCGCGAGCAACACGACGGCGATGCCCAGCAAATACTTGAGAATTTTGAGAGCCAACTTCATGTGAACTCCGCTGGACGGGTTGATTCGATATTTTCGCGCACTTTCTCGTCATGCGCTACATTCCTTCGGCACGGAATGCACCACGCAGAGTGTCGACGCGTAAATCGTGTAAACCCACAGGCGTTTGCGACGTTATCGACGCGGCCCGCTATTGCGCCGTCAAGTTATCACAGGAAAAAATGAAAAATACCCTCCTCGCATCTAGTTTCGCAACGCTCGCGGTTAGCGCCAGCTTCGCACAAAGCACGATAAAAATCGGCGAAATCAACAGCTACAAAGCGCAGCCTGCCTTCCTTGAGCCGTACAAAAAAGGTTGGGAACTCGCGCAGGACGAAATTAACAAAGCGGGTGGCATCCCGAACATGGGCGGCAAAAAACTCGAAACCATTTTTCGCGACGACAACGCCAACCCTGGCGACGCAGTGCGCGTGGCCGAAGAGTTGGTTGCTCGTGAAAAAGTCGCACTGATTTCTGGCACTTTTCTGTCGAACATTGGTCTTGCCGTGGGGGACTTTGCCAAGCAGCGCAAAGTGCTGTTCATCGCTAGCGAACCGCTGTCGGACAAAGTAACGTGGGGCAACGGCAACGCCTACACCTACCGCCTGCGCGCCTCCACGTACATGCAGACGACGATGCTGGTGCCCGAAGCCGCCAAGCTCAACAAAAAGCGCTGGGGCATCGTATACCCAAATTACGAGTACGGTCAGTCGGCGGCTGCCTCATTCAAGAAGCTGCTGATCGCTGCGCAGCCCGCGGGCGGCGTTGAATTTATTGAGCAGGCAGCACCGCTTGGCAAGATCGACGCGGGTGCGGTTGCGCAAGCACTGCTTGACGCCAAAGTTGATGCGATCTTCAACGTTACCTTCGGCGCAGACTTACAGAAGTTCGTGCGCGAAGGCAACACGCGCAACCTGTTCAAGGATCGCCCGGTGGTGAGCCTGCTCTCAGGTGAGCCCGAGTATTTGGACACGCTGAAAGACGAAACGCCCACAGGCTGGCTGGTCACTGGCTACCCGTGGGAGCAGATCAACACGCCCGAGCACAAGGCGTTCCGCGAGGCGTATCTGGCCAAATACAAAGACCATCCGCGTCTGGGCTCAGTCGTCGGATACGCAACCATGAAATCCATTGCCGCCATGCTCAAAAAATCCGGTTCAACCGACACCGCCAAGATGCAGACCGCGATGAAAAACCTGGTCGTCGACAGCCCGTTCGGCAAGATCACGTGGCGAGCCCAAGATAACCAATCCACGATGGGCGCGTACGTAGGCCGCCTCGCGCAAAAAGACGGCAAAGGCGTGATGACCGATTGGCGCTACATTGATGGTAAAGATGTGCAGCCGACGGATGAAGAGGTGAAGCGGTTGCGTCCGCAATAGGCTCTCGCTCAATCGCCGCTAGGGCTTGCCCCCTCTCCCTTGCCCCTTCGTCATTCCCGCGAAGGCGGGAATCCACTCGTAGTCCCGTAGGGTGGGTTTCAACCCACCACAAATTGATACCAACCAACGCTGCTCGTGCCGCCAGTTTCGCCTGACGGCGAGTCACTTTTCTTGCTTCGCCAAGAAAAGTAACCAAAAGAAGGCGACCCCGACGATTGGCCTTTTCCTGCGATGCTCAGAAAAAAGCGGAACGAAAAAAACTCGCTTCGCTCAGACAGTTTTTCGTTCTGATCGCTTTTTTCTTCCGCTTCTCGGGGCCAATCAACGGGG
>ENA-OFCE01001206-OFCE01001206.1-metagenomes-genome-assembly--contig:-NODE-1206-length-13787-cov-2.757355_pt1 | contig 13787 bp, 8 predicted proteins | sample MGYA00153388_OFCE01 | MGnify analysis MGYA00153388
CTTGTTCCTTTAAGGTCAAGCGCTGTTGAACTTGTGCATAGTAATCTTGCTTTTCTTTGTCGTTCATTGTCGCTGATTTTTCTTCAAAGTCTTTTTTTGCCTGTTCTACTTCAGCCTGCATTGTTTTCTGTGCGTTCGCCATATCTGGGTGCTGAGAAATTAATAGCTGATGATTCACGACACCAATCTTAGAGGAATTATTGGCCTCCGCTGCATAGGATGTACTACTTTGTGATACAGCCAATCCAACTATACCTAACAGAAACATCACTGCTATTGCTAGGGATACAAATTTCACTTGCTTCTTTTGTAATTTCAGCATAAAAAACCTTCTCTCTGCCTATTGGCATCAAATTTTACCTCTTTATTATAACAGGGTATATCCACATATTCAAGATATTGCTGTTAAAAGGTGTTCCTAAATTTTACAAATGACCAACCAGTCGCAGCCATTGATCATCTTTTGTAATAATGTATTCGGCACTCAAAAAATCATGAAGTTTATAGCGAAGTCCTAGTTCATTATTACGATTTTTGGGATTCCTCTCCAGTCGCATTGTCCAGCTTGGGCTAAGTTCTTTGTGCAGCCACAGCATATTTTGTGAGCTCGATGTATTATATTTGATTCCGGCTATCATGCTAGAACCAATTTTATGCCCCCACCCAGGCACAAACTCCCAGGAAACAGAGCTGGGAATAAAGTTCACTTCCAAAAAGACCTCGTCCCGTTTACTGACAATCTTTCCGGCATGCAATCTGGCAGAAGCGTTGTCTTCATCATGCCCCATATCCAAATAAGCTTCCAGAGTTATATTATATTTATCGGTTTCCACATCCAGCGCAATTTCAGTATCTGCTCCAACATTGAGCAGAGGAGTTGCTGTAATTCCATATTTTTTTGTTAAAGGTTGTTCTGCAATCAGCTTCGCTGTAAAATAATCACGGTGCCTTTCCACAAAAGCTACAGGCAGACCTATAAGGGTTTTACTGGTCTCCTTCATCGTCGGGCGCACTGCGGCTAACACGACATTAGGAATGGTGGTAGAGCGAAGTGAGACATGAACATCCTGCACAGTCGTTCCCAATGGTGATAAGGAGAGCTTTACTAATGTGTGTTCCCCTGGAATGATATCAATATTAGCGTGAAATTCAGGCAGCTGATTTGCCAGTAATTCACGTATTGCGACTTTCGATAATCCTCCTGCCCAATCTACAGCATCAATGGGCAGTCCGATTAATACATCATTTAATTTTTCATCTACATTTCCCATATCTTTTTTTATCAGATTTACGATATCCGGGGAAAGAGTACCGAAGTCATATGCTACAGCTACTTCATCCACCACGTCTCCCCAGGGAACGATCTCGATGGTAAGAGCAGTGCTGGGGCCAGGTCTAAGATCGACGGACTGGACAGAATATCCTACTAATACTCGGTCAAATATTTCCTTGATCAGTTTTTCATAGGAAATCTGATTATCTTGTACTTCACTCACCTTACGTCCTACAATCATTTGCTCGCCTACGGTACTCACACTAGCCGTCATGCGTTTTGCAATTTTAGAAGGGGGCGTCTGACTGGAAACGATGGTCACATCGATTTTTTCCACTAGGTCATCAGAAGCATAAACCACTCCTGACAGCAATAATAAACTGAGCAATATGCTTGTGAGGATAAGACGGAAACGGTATAGAGGAATAACAATACACCTCCTGGCGAAAATGCTCCATGTCCTGTAAGTAATACTTTCGTCATATTATATAGATATCAGAGTCAGGTCAATGACCCGACTCTGATAAACATTGGATTAGAATTGTCCGCCAAAGCTAAAGTGACTTCTACCGCCTTGACTGCCTTGAGCATAATCAAGACGAATCGGACCGATTGGTGTAGAAACACGAATCCCCACACCCACACTAGCCTCTAGATCATTCAGCTTGTATCCTTCCTCTGACCATGCTTTACCAACATCAGTAAAGGCTACGCCTTCTACTTTTTTAGCAATTGGGAAGCGATATTCTGCTGTAGCGGCCAGCATTTTATTACCTTTAAACTGATCATCACGGTAACCACGGAGCGAGTCAGAGCCACCTACGGCAAAACGTCCGCTGTCTGGCATTTTGCCATCTGCATAACCGACAGTTCCCCGCAGCGCTACAACTTGTGCATGACCTACCTTTAGATAGTTCCGAGTCTCAGCAGTGTATTTATTATAGTTAAAATCACCGCCTAGGGCTTTTCCGGCGAATTCTGCTGTTAAAGCCACACGATTTCCTTCTGTAGGACTAAATACATTATCCCGAGAATCATATACGCGCATTAAGCTAATACTGCGAGTTGTGCCAAAATTATCTTTTAGATATGTCGGATCTTTTGAATAATCTTCTCCTGATACCCATTCCACATACTCATCTTTTCGTTGTTTTAACGTAATATAGTTTTGTACATATTCACCTTGCGGACGACCAAGGGTAATATCAAAGCCTTTACGCCTTTTGTCATAGGTGGCTTTCGTATCTCCATCATCATCATAATAATCATTATATTCGTTGGTCATGTCATAAAAGCTAAAACCAAGGGATGTTTGCTTGTCGTCCAGCCATGGGCGAGTGTAACTCACTTCATAGTTCTTATTGCTGGCACTGCCGCCAAATTCCCAATGGAACTTCACTTTATCTCCCGTACCACGGAAGTTGTCATCACCAAGCTCAATAATCCCAATCATACCATCGCTTTTGCTGTAGCCGCCCCCAATGGAGAATCGACCTGTCTTTTGTTCCACAACTGTGGTTTCAAGAACAATAGCATTGGGTTCTTTGCCAGGGTTCAGTTTCATATTTACGTCTTCAAAATAGCCTAGGTTGTACACTTTTTGCATACTACGTTTGGCATCTTTTACGTTAAATGGCTGATTCGGCTTTAATTTCATTTCACGAGTAATAACATGGGTCTTTGTCTTTTCATTGCCTTTCACTTCGATGCCTTCCAACATACCTTCATTAATGGTAATTGTCAGTACACCGCCGGTTCCCATTGCAACATCACTGACTTTGGTCAAGATATAACCTTGATCATGATAATATGTTTCAATGGATCTTACATTTTCATTTAACGCTTTCGAATTTAAAATACTGCCTGTTTTAACTGTCAGCATACTGCTTAGCTTATCGGATGATACCTTGGTATTGCCTTTTATAATAATTTCCTGCAATACTGGGTTTTCCATCACGGTATAAACTACTTGTACCCCTTCAGGAACTTCATTGAAGTTAGATACTACATCAAAAAAAGTACCCAATTCATAGATCGCTTGCATGTCTTGTTTTACTTTGTCCGCTGTCAGCGTTTCACCAGGCTTCAACTTCACTGCACCCATGATCGTCGCTTCTGGTACTGTTGTATTGCCAGTGACAGTTATGGAAGTTACAGTTTTACCTGTAGGATCAGCAGCATAAGCTGGAGCTGAAACAGAAAATATAAGACTGATACTAAAGATAGCTGCAAGCAGTATATGCTTATAGTTTTTTTGAATTTTCATGCATTACCTCCTTTTGTCTTACTGGCCGCGTAATGTTTTTCCGGCGGCCCGCACCAATTTTTGCATTTCATCAGGCGAGATGGTCACCGTTGGTTCCACCTGCTGAGAAGATTCAGCTTTTTTTTCCTGACTCATTGGATTTGGTGCAGCAACACGTTGTACTGGCGGAGCAGCTTCTGTTATTACGACTACTTTCTTTGCCTCCGTAGAGACGGCTGGCAATTGTTCACCATTACTGCTGCTTTGTATCTGAGATTTCACTGGCACACTTACTTTTTGCGCCAATGGAACAGGTACAACATGATCTGTCTTAGACGTCCACCAATAGACTCCCCCTAATCCTGCTGCCATTACTACAGCGCAGGTCAAAGCAACTCCATGACGAACCATCGTATATTTGTGACGCCAATGTTTAGAGCGGCTGACTTCTTTTACATGCTGAAGTTCAGCTTGGGCTAACATTAGATCAAGCTCACCACGAATATCTCGCTCTTTGTCAAAAGCTTCCTCTGCTCTTGTCAACCACTTTTTTGCAGAAGACAAATGCTGGTATACATTTTTTCTAAAATGAGCCATATACAACACCCCTATTATAAACAATATATACAATCCTGAAAAGAGGCCAGATTATGGTCATTGATTTCCTTTGAAAATTCTTTGTTTTTTGGCGATTAATCGTGTTTTCTATAACAATCCTTGCTATATGTGCCTTTTTTCTCTCTTTTTTACGGTTACCAGTGCTGCATAAATTTGGATAGCATGCCGCGAATACGCCTGATACCCTGTTTTTGTAATTTATAGATATGAGATATGCTCAGATCTAAGCTTTCCGCCAATTGCTTTGGTTCACAATCTTCTAAGAATACGCCGCTTAACACCGCTTGTTCGTTAAGAGGTAAGCGATCCATGGCACTTTTGACCTGGGCTACGAGATAGTTATGCTCGGCCTGGCTGGAGACACCTGCCTTCCCATCGACTAACAAATCTCTTAGAGTAATGTCTTCTCCTACTGATAAAGGACTATCCATAGAGGCAATACCAAACTTCCCCTCTTTTTCCATATAATTGAGAATACGTCCTCGTATTCGCTGGGAAGCATATAAGCTAAAAGCCACGCCCCTTTGATGATCGAATCTCTCTACCGCCTCAATCAGCCCAACTGTCCCTTCTTGAATCATATCCATGATCACCGTTTCATTCAGGCGCCAGCCAGTAGCGATCTTAAATACCAAAGGTTGATAGTGCTCGATAATCTTGCTCCGGCAGTCCATATCATCATATTCTTTATACTGGAGCCACAGGGCTTCTTCTTCTTCCCGTGACAGCATACATATTTTTTTAAGTTCTTTTACATATTGACTTAGTATCATGTGGACCATCCTTCTTCTTAAAACCTATACCTAGCCTCTGCGCCAAGCCATGTCTCTTTTTCATCATCGATAGAGCCCGTTAAACTAATATTTCGGTTTAGGCTATAACGAAATGATACTTCATTTTTACTATGATCAACACCCATAACATAGCTCACTAGTAATCGATCTGTCAAATATTTACTCATTTCCAGATTATACACTTCTTTATTGATTGTAGAGCTCTCATCATTTTTGGTATTATTCTTTTTCACAATACTAGAACTAGTATCCCGAACAAAACGGAATTCATCCAAGCCCAAGGCACTGCGGACATTTCCTTCGATTTCACTAATAAAACGCATTTGCAGACCAGCGTCTAGAGCTCCCATGAGTTCATCTCGTCCAAGCCCTGTATCTCCGCTGTTTTGCTTTTCAAAATAACGGCTGCGCAGAGTCAGAAGGGATAGAATCTCCTGCTGATTCATGGCTGGTTCTGACGTTAATCTAAATTCCATTTCCCCCATGGGACCATTAACATTTAAATATACCACAGTTTGCTGCAAGGTTGCTTTAGCATTGAGTTTAATAATCGGTTCAAATGAAGAAAACTGCCGAAATTCCACACTTCCTTCTTCCACCTTAAATTGCGTTCTCAGATAACTTACCGTGCCGCGAATCGCAACAATACGTCCTGAGACATCCGGTTCTGCAATACTACCGCCTACTTTTACTCTGCCAACAGCTAAAATGTCATATAGGTAAGGATTGTAAAAGCGTACCTTCTTCCCGACTTGTATATCAACGTCTAAATCCATATCCAGATTGGATGGTTCCATATCAGGAAGGGAAGGAATGTCGATGATATTATTTTCGAAATGTAATTTACCTGTTAATTTCGGTCGTATATTGCCTTGGCTAATTGTCAAATTCCCATCAACAGCACCAGTAAAATATTTGCTGCGAATCATAGGTTTATCCAAAATTAAGGACATATTATAATCGGCCAAATGCAATCCATCCAACTTTGCAGTACCTGTTGCATGGTAAGAACCAGTTCCCATATATCCATCAAATTGCTTTACATTAATTGTATCACCTTCAAAAGCAATAGCAACCCCCACTTTTTGGATGGGGTCTTTTAAAGCTGAAAGCTTTAGCGTACCATTGTTAACAGTAATATTCCCCTTAAGGATTGGCTGTTCCAAGGTACCAGCTATGGTAATTTCACCTTGTGTCGCTCCCTCAGCCCATGCGACCTGTTTTGTCAACAGTGGCAAAATACTTAAATTTGCTTTATCCAATTTCACATTCAGATTCATTTGCTCTGCAGCATTTGCCTGCTGTCTGCCTTCAGAGCTAAGGGCTGCTACAGGAATGATACCATAGGCACTGGCTTGATAAGGACCTTTTTTCAGTAAGACTTGATCCACATGTATTACATTCTTATCCAGGATCAATAACCCATATAAAGAATCAAAGATTGTATCACCGATTCCTCCATTAACAAGCTCCAAGGATAGAGCGGTATGAGGATTATCCGACACCCCTGAGACTTGAGCGGCAAAATCCAGTTTGCCTGTAGGCTGAATGGAAGTATCAAAGAAGGCGGCGACTAAACCAGCATCTATGCCTCTGCCGCCTACTTCCAGGTTCAGAGGTCCATTGGTATTTAAATCCGCTCTCCCCCGTGCCAGCATGACTCCTGTGCCTTGTTTAACAGAAAACTCAGAAATGGTCAGAACATTATTTTCTAATGCAGCATCCACGATGATGGACTCTACTGGATATTTTTTCACACTGCCGGCTTTTAAATCCCCGATCAGCCGCACATTTGGTTTATCAAGAGTTCCACTTATTTTTATCTGGCCATTTAATGTACCCATAATTTCTTTGTGCCCCAACTTACTGGCTGCCAGGATAGGCTGTAATTCCCCATTTTCTACATTTAAAGTACCATAGATTTCATTAGTCCCTCGGTCGACACCACCAAAAAAAGTAAATTTCCCCTTTCCTTGGGCAAAAGAAAGGACAGGAATCTCAATTTCATCACCTGTGACAGCAATGGTTCCGGTTACACCTGTAACTTCCTGCTGATTAAGGCTGAGAGTATTCGCTGACAGCTGACCTTTAAAAATAGGAAATGAAGGCGTGCCTGTCAGTTTACCTACAAATTGGGCCTTACCTGCAGCGGTATAATCACTAGTGTTCATATTTAATTTTTCCAAATCAATATTTTGAGCTGCAATATCAAAATCCAAGTCATTATTGGGTGAAATCGTCCCTGAAAGCTGCACCTGGGTATTGAGCGACTGGATAACAACATCATGGATGGTGGTTATGCCCTGCTCTCTTTTATAAGAGCCAGCCGCTTTTGCCAATAGCTGACCCCGGAAACTGCCATCCGTCAAAGTAATCTTACCAGCGATCGTAGGATTCTCTAAAGAACCCGTAATGACCATCTCATTGTCTACATTACCTGTTAGCTTCTCTCCTGGCACTAATAGAGGTACTAATGTTTCTGCTCTGGCCCCTTTGGAAACAACGGACATACTCATTTCATGCCCACCAGATAATCCAATCCGTCCCTGGGCTTTGTGTCTGGTTGCACCATGAATCATTTCAGCATCCTGCAGCGTAATTTGCTGAGGTGTTATATGAATAGTACCTGCTGCTTGGGTAAAAGGCTGGTATAAGATTTCCCCATTAAAGGCCATAAAATCCGCTGTTAATTCAGGGGTGGATAAGGTTCCACGAACTTCTCCATTAAATTGACCGACGCCTGCAGTCTTGCCCTCTATCCCTCTACCTAGCAGTTCTAATGGTATGCCTTGACCATATATTTGCAAGGCAAGCTCTTGTTCTTTCACCGTGCCCTGAGCCGTTACCATACCTTGACCAATGCCAAGATTCAAATAGTCTACGGCAGCATTTCCTTTATGGTAGTAAAATCCACTGGTCACAAAGGTAAAGGGAATATTGCTGATTTCACCAGGCCCCATTGACACGGTTCCTTGAATCTCAGCCCCCGCTAAATCTCCTGTCCCCTTTATCGCTACAGCAGCATCCATATAACCGCTCACATCCGGCACTAGATCAGGGAACTTTTGAATATTAAGATGCTGACCACGAAGGGAAAGTTGATAACTGCCTATCTCATGCTGGAATTGCCCCGAAGCAGCAACATGTCCATCAAACATGTCCGCTTCAAATTGCTGAATTGTAATTATCTTATCTACCAGATTGATTTTCGTCTGTACATTGGCTGCCTGGTAGCCAGCTACTTCTCCTGCCGGCATTTGGATTTCCCCTGTAACAACAGGATTTGAGATAACGCCCGTAATACCAGCCTTAAATGCTGCTATACCTTTAACAGGAATATCATAGTTTGTTGCGCTAGGATCAAAAGCAGCAGAAGCCACCGTCAGATCCACAATCATTTCACTGGCATCCATGTCCACACTGCCTCGTACATCAATAGGCTGCTCAAATACTTTTCCTGCAACAAACATATATATCTTCTTATTGGTAAAAGCAATACCTCCATCGATCTGACGTAAGGGGATCTCATCAAGATTTATATCGGTTTTTTCCAGGCGCGCTTCACCAGCCCACTCCACAGCTCCTTTTTCATAGGCAATGGTTGCTTCGATCTGCTTCGCGCTGCCTCCCACCAACTGAATCGATCCGTCTTCAGGTATTAACCTCTGAAAATCAGCTAACATGAGTTGATCTGCATGAAGAGAGAGAGTACTGCGTCCTTTACTATGAATCGTCCCCTTTGCTTTCACTGCTGCCCCATTGTGCAATCCTTCTAACTCCATCTTTATTCTAGGAGCATTGGCAAGATCTAAAATTCCATTTAACTCCTCTAATGTCCATTGAGAATGATAGGCATTTACAACAGCCCTACCATTCACTACTTTTACTTTAGCAGATAAAGATGACTCAGATGAATCATCTTTAATAACAATATCTTGAATGTTCCACTGCCCATTATCTCGCTGCGCCAGCCAAAGAGTAGGTTCCTCTACCCTTAGCTCAGAAATGGATTTTACCACATTCCATCCAGTCAAAATACTCCAAGGACTATAGGAAACAATAATTTTGTCACTAGCAGCTAGAATTTCCGACTGTTTATCATAAATAGTCACATTGTGTATGGCTATTTGATTATAAGAGGTAACTTCAATGTCTCCCACAGTGACTAAGCTGCCGAATACATTGGCCAATTCTATGCTCAGCGCATTTTGCGCTCCGCTCATAACGGTTTGGCTTTTAGTTAACCAATAGGCACTGCCAATTAAGAGGATCATACATACTGCCAATACTGCAATGACTCTTTCTTTCATTCTCAGCCTCCTGCTTCCACCTCATAAGGCGTTCATAACAGCATATACTTCTACACAGCACTGCCAGCTTCCTCTATCTCTTAGCTGAAATTATTTTATCCCTGGTACAGTAATTTATTCCAATGGTATAATACTGGTTACAAACCTTGAGCCGCGAAGACGCGAAAATAGATCGATATGAACCATCTTTTAAAATATATAAACGAATTGAACCACAAAAACGCAAAGGACACAAAGGGGGATTTATATACGTTCTGGTGCTTACCAAAAAGAGCTGGGATATTCCCAGCTCTTTTTACAGTCTATTATTTTACAGTTTCTACAGGTACTCCCATAGCCTTTGTTAGGTTCGCTTTACTTGTATTAAAATCATACATTGCTTGAATGTAGTTATTCTTCGCTTGTGTTAAGGCTACTTGTGCATCGATTACATCTGTATTCGTTCCCACCCCAGCACTGTAACGTACTTGAGCAATTTTGAAATCTTCATCGGCTTGCTCAACTGTCACTTGAGAGGTACTAATGCGCTTTTCCGCTTCTACCATATTTAAGTACGCCTGACGTACTTCGAGTTGAACTGCATCTTTCGTTTGTTTGGCTGTTTGCAATGATTTTTCTACTGCTGAATTGGATTGCTTAATCTTAGCATTCGTTACACCAGAGTCAAAAGGGGTCCAGGTAGCAGTTAGACCAACGGACCACCCATTATCATCACTGCCTGGAAAATTATCATCTTCCCAGTTTTTTGCAGCACTAGCACTAACGGTAGGCAACTTGCCACCCTTTGCGATCTTAACTGATTGTTTAGCTATGTCTATATTGTGATCTGCCTGAATCGCTTCTGGGCGATTATTCATTGCATATGCTATACTATCTTCTAATGATAAGTTATAAGGCTCATGAACCAGTTCATCTTTTATTTGTATTTCTGTATTTAACGGTAGCCCCATTACATTATTCAAATTAGAAACTGCTATTTCATAAGCATTTTGCGCTTTAGTCAGCACTTGCTGATTGTTGGCCAATTCGACCTGAGAGCGTAATACATCAGATTTTGCTACAGTTCCTACATTATATTGTGCTTCTACATTTTTTAAATGAGCTGCCATTTGATCTACGGATTCTTGATCTACTTTTACGGTATTTCTCGTTTGCAGAATCGTAAAATAGCCATTCGTAGCATCCAACTTAATTTGCTGTTTACTTTTCTCAACATCCAGATCAGCAACTTTTAGACCAATTTTAGCTTTTTCAATGGCTCCCTCAACTCGACCGCCTGTATACAAATTCATCCCCAAGCCAATTTGATTCTTAAATGTGTTGCTCGTAGAAGAACCATCATTAATCCGACTATCCGAATGAGTCATTGTTAACTGTGGTAATTTGTCGCCTTTTGCAATTTTGATTTCATACTCTGCCTCTTGTCTGCTTGAATCTGCTATCTTAATTGCAGGATTGTTCTGCAAAGCTCTTGCAATACTCTCTTCCAAAGATAGTTCTATCGGTGCTGCGAATGCACTTACCGTGTGTAACATCAGAAATCCACCCGTCAGTGCTGCCATCAATTGCTTTTTCCAATGAGCTTGTTTCATCATGTAAAAAAATCCCCCTCAATTCATCAAAGAGCTATGACTAGTTAGTCAACATCATTAACCTGTATTAATTATAGGATGAAGTCCAGTTATTGTCAATCAAAGATCACTGCAAATATCATTGGTTTTCTTTAAAAATTTCTGCGTACTCCGAAATACGTCTGCTCATCCTGCTTATTGATCCCATCACTTTGTCCTACAATAAATGTGTCTGGAGCGATTTGATATAAAGAGCGCAATTTCACCCGTACATCTTGAGGATCATAGACATCCAATGACAAAGACATCTGCTTGCCGATTTTCGTATCTACCCCCACCCCTACTTTACTGTCAATCACGCCCGCTCTACCGGCAAACTCTTCATTGCCTTTGCCAACCTGAAAATTTCCTTTGCTGCCGTCACCAATATGACTTACTCCAATAATAGCAAAATCCGTAGGTGAGGTATTAATTTTCAAATCCGCATTACTGCTATATTTTCCAGTATCCCGATTATATAATGTCTCAAATCCCACTTTCGTGTCGATGGAAGATACCTTTGTTAACATCTTGTTCGCTCTCTCACTTGCCATACGAGCATTTTTTAATGTTTCTTTGATGTTTTGCGCAGTCTCAGGGTCTGTTACTACCCCTTCTAAAGCTGCTGCCATTTTTTCTACACGGATGCTGGTATTTTTAATATTAACAAGGGTTACCTGCAGATCTCTTGCCGTCTGCCCATCATTGTCTACTGCCTGCATCATGATTTCTGCTCTTGCCGCAGCTTCCCGCAAGCTGCGCGACATCGCACTTAAATTTTTTACTGTGACATCAATGTCACCATTTTCTTGGGTCATACGTGCAAGATTCCTCATCATGATATTCATATTATCCGTGATTTCCTGAGCATTCAAAATGGTATTTTTCATGGCAGCTTTGACTTTGTCATCCCCTAGAATCTCATTTAGGGATTTTACTAAATCATGAACCTCTGCTAATACTCGATCTGATGAGGCAATGAGCTCATCCAAGCCTTGGATCTCTTCCCCTTTTACCTTGGCATTCGGTAATAAATAACTGGAGCTGTGATCTGTCGGGATAATATTAATATATTTTTCTCCCATTAACCCATCAGCACCAATGAGAAATTTTGATCCTTCAGGAATCTTAACTCCTGGATCCATTAACATCGTCACTTGTACACCTTCTTGAGGCAAGACACGTACTTCTTTTATCCGTCCAACATCCACGCCGGCATATCGTACTATGTTTCCTTCTTTAATTCCATTTACTTGCCTAAATACGGCCTGCACCGGATACCCTTTATCGCCAAAGGTAAAGCCACTCAAATGAATAACAATATATACCAATAACATACAGGCGATCAGACTGACCGAACCGACTTTAGCTTCTGTGCTTATATTCATCTCATTTCCGACCTCCTTCTTACATATGCACTAGGTGATTTTAGACCAAGAATGAATTGCTGTACCACAGCGTTTTCAGACTGCCTGATTTGCTCTACCGTACCCACCTCTATAATTCGTCCGCCATGGATCATAGCAATACGATCAGCAATTTTAAAAGCACTGGACATATGGTGGGTAACAACTACAGAGGTAACACCTAACACACGCTTGGCATTCATAATCAGCCGATCAATGGTTCCTGACATAATTGGGTCTAAACCTGCTGTCGGTTCATCATATAACATAATTTCCGGTCTGATTGCAATGGCTCTGGCTAAGCCTACCCGTTTCTTCATGCCTCCTGATAACTCATTAGGCATGACATCCTGCTGCCCTGCTAATCCCACCATGCGAAGATTGCGAGTGACAATTTTATGAATCTCAGCCTCGGTCATCGCAGTATGTTCGCGAAGCCCAAAGGCCACATTGTCTCCCACTGTCATGGAATCAAATAAGGCAGAATACTGAAATACCATTCCCATGCCGATACGAATTTTGTTTAGATCATCCTCTGACAAATGAGAAATTTCTTGTCCTTTTATCCATACCTTTCCCTGGGTAGGCTTTAAGAGCCCTACCATTAAACGCAGCAGCGTACTTTTTCCCGAACCGCTGGGACCGATTACGACTAAGGTCTCCCCTTGCTTCACTTCCAAATCAATGCCTTGCAATATATGTTTTCCATGAAAACTCATGCTAATATTTTCTAATTTTATCATTCATTCACCATCCTCTCGCCTCTTACCGATATAGCACTAAAGACAAAAAATAATTGCTAATAAAAATTAGAATAATCGAGCTAACTACGGATGCGGTCGTGGCCCGCCCCACACCTTCAGCGCCCTCACCTGTTGTTAAACCTTTGTAACAGCCAATAATCGCAATAATACCGCCAAAAAACATGGCTTTAACCAAACCGCCTATTATATCATTGACTACAGTAAAAAGTGTAATAGAATGAATATAGGTAAAAGAGCTGATATCAGCGTATAAGGTAGCTACCAAGTACCCACCTACTGTACCAATGATATCAGCAAAGATGACTAATATAGGTACCATAATAACACAAGCTAATAACCTGGGTACTACTAAATATTTGATAGGATTAATGGCCATCACCCGCAGAGCATCAATTTGTTCTGTAACCTTCATAGAACCAATCTCTGCCGTAATGGCTGCCCCTACACGTCCTGCAACTACAACTCCTGTTAAAACAGGGGCTAGTTCCCTTGCCATGGCAATTGCCACAACGCCTCCCACAGACGACTGAGCACCATATTTAATAAATTCAGTGGCAGTTTGCAGTGTAATTACCATACCTGTAAATAAAATCGTCAGTAATACGATTGGCAAAGAATCTACACCTAGATGCGCCATTTGATGTAGTACATGATTCATTCTAGGCTTTTCCCGCAAATGAAATAAGGTATTGCCTAACAGGATAACAATCCGACCGCTATTTTCCATCCAAAGAATCACTTGCCGTCCAATACTTTCTACTATAGCT
>ENA-OFCE01001208-OFCE01001208.1-metagenomes-genome-assembly--contig:-NODE-1208-length-13776-cov-3.206180_pt1 | contig 13776 bp, 14 predicted proteins | sample MGYA00153388_OFCE01 | MGnify analysis MGYA00153388
CCTATTTCTTTAAAACGTATTAACTTTCTTTTTGCCATCTGTGCGAAGGTAGAAGTTTTTTATGGAGTTGGTGATGGTTAAAGTTTTTGTATTTGTATGGTTCTTTTAAAAAAGAAATCATTTCCATTATAGTTTCATTTTTTATCCTAATAAAGAACCAAAAGTTAAATGTTGAATTCCAGATTTAATTTATCACAAATCTTTTTAAGGATTGAGAAATTGAGTTAATGCAACCAAAAAATGGTACTGGCTTGAAGACGATAATTTTATCCACAAAAATTTCACAACAGCATTATTTAACAGCACCTTAACGTTAAGGTTATCTTTACTGTACATATTTGTAAAACGAAAAAAAATGGTAACCGACTATTTTTACTTTTCTATTGTTGCTGCACTGCTTGTTGCTGTCGCTGCTTTCTATTTCAGCCCTTTTGATTTTAGTATTGAAGAAGAACACGACTAAACAATATAAACAACAATTAGGCAATGGGCTAAATAAAGTAAGCCCAATAAAATCAAACCCCCAAATTTTAAATAAGTCATTATGCCAAAACGCGATGTAGATATTGTTGTAATATCCGATGTGCATTTAGGCACTTACGGTTGTCATGCTAAAGAGCTTTTAAAATATCTTAAAAGCGTTAAGCCTAAAATGGTTATCCTTAATGGCGACATTATTGATATTTGGCAGTTCAGCAAAAGGTATTTTCCTGAGGCGCATACCAAGGTAATCCGTCGTGTTTTAAAATTTGTAACCGATGGTATTCCCGTATATTATTTAACGGGCAACCATGACGAAATGCTGCGTAAATTTGCTGATTTTAACATGGGCGGTTTTCAATTGCTTAATAAATTGGTATTAAATCTCGGTGGTAAAAAGGCTTGGTTTTTTCATGGAGATGTATTTGATGTTACCATGCAACACTCTAAATGGTTGGCAAAACTAGGTGCTGTGGGGTACGATACGCTCATCATCATCAACAGTATGGTTAATTGGTTTTTAACCAAATTGGGACGAGAGAAATTTTCTTTTTCGCAACGCATTAAAGCCAGTGTTAAAGAAGCCGTAAAATTCATCAATCAATTTGAGCAAACCGCCGCCGAGTTAGCCATAGAAAAAAGTTATTCTTTTGTTATCTGCGGCCATATCCACCATGCAGAAATCAGGGAAGTTAAAACAGAAAAAGGCCAAGTAACCTACCTTAACTCCGGAGATTGGGTTGAAAGCTTAACCGCTTTAGAATACCATAACGGCAAATGGGAAATTTATAAATACAATCCTGAAGATTATCTACAGATTTTTGAAGATGAGGATATCAGCGATGCAGAAGACCTAAACCTTAAATTGGATGTTAACGAACTCTTTAAAAGATTTACACAGGAAGTGGCGTAATTGCACCACAGTTACTTAACCCTCTTTACATTATCCTTCACAAAGCTCTCCCATCCGGTGTAAGATTTCCCGCTTCCTGCAGCGGTCATTTTTTGGAACGAGTGGCAAACCGCAACGGCCAAACCGTCCGTGGCATCCAAAAATTCTGGAGTTTCCGTAAATTTCAACAATTGCTTTAACATGGCGGCAACCTGTTCTTTGGTGGCATTACCGTTTCCGGTGATAGATTGTTTTATTTTCTTGGGAGAATACTCGAAAATGGGCAAACCCCTTGCTAAGCCAGCAGCCATAGCTACACCCTGGGCTCTGCCCAGCTTCAGCATTACCTGTATGTTTTTACCATAAAATGGGGCTTCCAACGCTAAACAATCTGGGTTATATTGTTCTATTAAACTGCTGGTTCGTTCAAAAATCCGTTGAAGTTTGAGTGGATGATTATCTAAATGAGTCATTTTAACGATACCTAAACTTACCAAGGTAATTTGGTTGCCGGTCTCCTTTACCAAGCCATAACCCATAACCGCAGTACCGGGATCTATCCCCAAAATAATGCGCTCCTTGGATTTTTCTTTCAACATATCAGCAATATTAAGCTAAATTCTTAACATTGTGTAAAACCAAAAAGCTTGACTAGGCACCAAAAAAAATTATTGAGCTACACCATAAAGGCTGCCGTTTTATCGCTGACTATCATTTTCGTTTATCATAAGTTAGCCAATAATGAAAACCTCGGCAACTTTTATAGATTATTGGCTGGTTTAAACCCTACCACCGTTTACGGTAAATTAAGTGTGGTGTTTTTGTTGATGTTGCTAAATTGGTTTTTAGAGAGTTTAAAATGGCGATACTTGATCAAAAAAGTGGAAGCAATTTCGCTGGTAAAATCGGTAGAATCCGTTTTTTGTGGACTTACCTGGGCTATTTTTACCCCCAACCGCATCGGCGAATATGGCGGTAGAATATTCTTTCTATCGCCTCGAAAAAGGATACAGGGAATGGTGGCCATGAGTGTTGGCCATGTAGCACAAATGGTAATTACCAATATTATGGGCGCAGTGGCCGTAGTTTGGTTTGTATATAATTTTGTTGAGATTGATAGGTGGTTGCTGCCTTATTTTGCTTTTTGGGGGAGTGTTATTGGCATTTGTTTGTTGCTTTTTTACTTCAATATAAAATGGGTTGATTTCTTGTTGCTTAAGGTCAGCTTTCTGAAAAAATACCACAAATATTTTAGGGTTTTAACCCGATACGATAAAAGAGAATTGTTGATAGTGTTGTTTTTTAGCATGTCAAGATATGCCGTTTTTACAAGTCAGTATCTTTTTGTTCTTCATTTTTTGATTCCCGATTTACCGTTTTATAGTTCGGCATTGATGATTTTCATTTTGTTTTTTATACAATCTGCCTTGCCATCTTTGGATTTGTTGGATATTGGTGTACGCAGTTATACAGCCACCTATTTTTTTGGTTTCATAACTCAGCATGAAATGGTGGTTATTGCTTGCGCAGCCTTAATTTGGTTTGTAAACTTAATTATTCCTGCTATATTGGGTTCTTTCTTTGTGTTTAAATTAAACTTCTTTGGCAACAACCGTAATTAGCATCCTCTCACTGGTGCTTACTTTTTTGTATGCATTTTTTGTATTATTTTTAAGAAGGGGCTGGCAAAAGCTTCCATCGTTTAAATACATTTCCAAAGTTCCGCAAACCCGTGTTTCTATTTTAATCGCCGCCCGTAACGAGGAAGAAAAGATACATTTGACAATTGAAGATATACTGTCTCAAAATTACCCTAAAAATCTTTTTGAATTAATAGTAGTTGATGATCATTCTACAGATAAAACCGCAGATGTTATTTCACGCTATGCAGACCAAGGTGTGAAGCTTATCGTGCTAAATGAGAGCAAACCCCTAAATTCTTATAAGAAAAAAGCTATTTCGGAAGCAATGAATTTAGCTACTGGAGAATTAATAGTTACCACAGATGCAGATTGCCGAATGCACAGTAATTGGCTAAGCACCATTATCAACTGCTCAGAGCAGGGTAATTTTAAGCTTGTTAGCTCCCCAGTTGTATATTTCGAGGAAAACAACAGGTTTGAAAAATTGCAATCGCTGGAGTTTCTATATTTGATAGGCTTGGGTGCGGCAGGCATAGGCAACCAAATGCCATCTACCTGCAATGGCGCAAACTTGGCCTACCGCAAAGATGTTTTTTACGAATTGGGTGGTTTTAAGGGTATTGATGATGTTGCCTCTGGCGATGATGAACTGTTTTTGCATAAAGTGGCGCATGCGTTTCCGGGCACTATTGGTTTTTGCAAATCGGCGGAAGCCATAGTATTTACCCACGCCAAGCCCAACCTCAAAGAATTTATTTCGCAACGCAAGCGCTGGGCCAGTAAAACAGTAAAATACAAAGACAAAAAAATATTGGTTTTGGGCTTCACTATTTGGTTGTTCAACATTTCACTTGTAATAAACTTTTGTTTGGGTATTTTGTACAGTCCATTTTTTATGGGTTTGTTGCTGGGGCAGTTTGCCGTAAAGTTTACTGTGGAAATTTTGTTTCTTAGGCCTTTAACTGTATTTGCCAATCGTAAAAGATTACTTTATTATTTGGGTTTTTTAACTTTTGCCCACGTCATATACTTGGTGTTTATTGGTGTTGCCGGTAACTGGGGGAAATATAGTTGGAAAGGCAGAATGGTTAAGTAAATAATTATATATTTTTCCACCGTGGGTAATCAATCTAAATCTTGGTATAAGTTCGTTAAAAATAAACTAGCAGTTTTAGGCTTTGTGTTTATTTTTTGCGTAACCCTAATTGCTTTATTGGGCTATTTGATTACGCCCGATAACAGTCCGATGGCCAACCGCATGAATTTGGCTCTCAGCATTAAAAAACTTGGTTCTACGTTCACCTTTCTCAGCATCCCCGTTAAGGGGAAACTCTACCGCAGCAATTTTTTGGAAACGATGTTTTACGGACAAGCTAATCAACCCAATTTAATACCCATAGTAAAATATAAAATTATTGGCGACAGTCTTATATACCAAGAATTTACGGGCGATAATTCAAGTGTGGATTTGCACGGCATACTATTGAAAGATTTTGATGCTTACTCCGGTTCGACAGATTTTGAGGAAAAATACATTGTACGAAAGACCTTTTGGTTAGGTACTGATGTTTATGGCAGGGATATGCTGAGCCGCATAATTATAGGTGCACGCATATCTTTGATGGTGGGTTTTATGGCGGTGTTGTTAAGCTTGGGCTTAGGTTTAATAATGGGAGCCCTCGCTGGTTATTTTGGCGGTAAAACCGATTCGATTATTAGTTGGTTTATGAATGTTTTGTGGGCTTTACCCGCTCTGTTATTGGTTATTGCCATATCTTTTGCTTTGGGGAAAGGGGTTTGGCAGGTATTTATCGCCATAGGATTGTCTCTGTGGATAGAGGTTGCCCGTTTGGTTAGGGGGCAGTTTATGAGTATGCGCAACGCACAGTTTGTTGAGGCCGCAAAGGCTTTGGGCTATGGTAATCTAAGAATTATTTTTAGGCACATACTGCCCAATATTTTGGGACCTTTAACGGTTATGGCGGCTTCTAACTTTGCATCTGCTATTTTGCTGGAAGCCGGATTAAGTTTTTTGGGATTTGGTGCACAGCCGCCCACACCTACCTGGGGAGGTATGATAAAGGAACATTACGGATATATAATCATAGATGCCGCTTATCTGGCTATCATTCCGGGCTTGCTCATCATGCTGGTTGTTTATGCATTTAATTTAATAACGTTGGGTTTGCGAGATTTATATGATATTCGTTCACAAAATTCAAATATGTAATTGTACATTTAAACAAGCATAGTTTTTATTGCATAACTATATCCCGGAATGCCTCACACCAAAGAAGAAGACGTACAATTAATAGAGTTGCTTTTAAAAAGGCAATCGGAACTGAATGCCTTGTTGGAAGTAACCAGGGCAATAAATAACAATAAGCCCACCCAATTTTTGCTCGAGATGTTGGAGATGATCATGAGGGGAAGCTTAAAAGTGGGCAGATTTAGGTTGTTGGTTGAAGAAAAGAGCGTATTTACGTGCGTTAGCCAGTATGGTGGCGTAATGGAAACTCATAAGCAATTTCAACAGATTTCTGAGGAACTAGCAGGTTTTATTACGCCCACCAAGCTCTCGGACCATCCAGATTCTCTGTTGAATATTTACGATTATTTTATTCCCGTTTACCACAAAAATATTTCCCTAGCCTACGTTTTAGTGGGTGATTTTGAAACGTCACAGCAATTTTTGAACAATTATATCGATTACATTCAAACCCTTATCAATGTAATTATGGTTGCCCTCGAAAACAAAAAGCTGTTTAACGAGCGTTTGGATAAAGAACGTTTGCAAAGAGAATTGGAGCTGGCGGCCGAAGTACAAAATATGCTCATTCCACAACAATTACCACAAAATGAAGTGATGGATGTGTGCTCTACCTACCTCCCCAACCAAAATATAGGTGGAGATTTCTTTGATTTTATAACATTAAGCCCTACTGAAGTTTTATGGTGCATTGCCGATGTTTCTGGTAAAGGTATTTCTGCTGCATTGTTAATGGCAAATTTTCAAGCCAGCTTAAGGGCTTTGGTTTCGGTAGAGGTAGATCTTTGCACATTGGTAGAAAAAATAAATAATGTTGTGTATAACAATACAAAGGGCGATAATTTTATTACGCTATTTATTGGGAAGTACAACAGCGCCAGTAGAAAGTTAACTTATATCAATGCCGGGCACAATGCAACTATACTGTTTCAGGATGAGGAAGTAACCCTTTTGAAAGAGGGCACTGTAATGATCGGAGCTTTTGACCGGCTGCCATTTGTGAAGGAAGGGGAAATCTCTCTTTCCCGGAATGCCTTTTTGTTTAATTATACAGATGGTGTTGTAGATTATGATGGCGAAGAACACTTAGCCTTCAGTGAAGAAAACCTGATACCATTCGTCAAAAACATTCATCAATATGATTGTGCGCACATAAACATAGAAGTTATTACAAAGTTGAAAGAACTGAGAAATAATCACCCGGCCACGGATGACATTACAATCCTTTCTATAAGAATACATTGATGCTGAAACCCTATTTTCAATCTACCTTTTTAGAAGCTGGTTGCGACGAAGCAGGCCGAGGTTGCTTGGCAGGCCCGGTTTATGCGGCGGCGGTAATCTTGCCGAAAGATTTTCACCACCCACTACTAAACGACTCTAAGCAAATAAAAGAAAGTGACCGTTTTTTATTGAGGGTGGAAATAGAAAAAAATGCCCTTGCTTATGCCGTTGCATCAGTATCTCATCAAGAAATTGATGAAATAAATATTCTGAATGCTTCTTTTTTGGCTATGCACCGTGCTTTAGAAAAGCTGATTTCTAAACCAGATTTTATTATTATTGATGGCAACCGTTTTAAAAAATACCATGACGTTCCATACGAGTGCATCGTAAAGGGAGATGGAAAATATTTTTCTATTGCGGCCGCTTCCATTTTGGCCAAAACCTATCGGGATGACTATATGCATGAATTGCATCAGCAGTATCCCATTTACGATTGGAAAACCAATAAGGGATATCCCACAAAGGCGCATCGCACAAAAGTTTTGCAGCATGGTTTAAGCTGTTATCACCGTAAAACTTTTAGAGTTACCGACCCAAAATTAAAATTTTTCTCAAGGCTCGAGCCCTCCAAAACAAATATTTAAACCATTTTTACCTATTTTAGCCAACCAAATCTTGCCCAACAAAAAGCAAAGATTTAAGGGATTATAATGAAGATAACCGATCATATCAAAAACGCCAAGGGCAAAACACTATTCTCTTTCGAACTTTTGCCTCCCGTTAAGGGTCAAAGCATACAATGGATTTTTGATGCCATTGATCCCTTGATGGAATTTAAACCTCCTTTTATAGACGTTACCTCTCTCCGCGAAGATTATATCTATAAGCAAAAAGAGAATGGCTTATTAGAAAAGGTATCGTACAGAAAACGCCCAGGCACCATTGCCATTTGTGCGGCCATCATTAATAAATATAAGGTAGATGCCGTGCCTCATCTGATATGCGGCGGCTTTACAAAAGAAGAAACCGAAAATGCATTGATAGACTTGCAATTTTTGGGTATCGATAATGTTCTGGTGCTGCGTGGAGATGCTCGTAAGGCGGATGCTAACTTTGTGCCTACAAACAACGGTCACAATTACGCTACGGATTTATTGCAACATGTGGTTGATCATAACGCAGGCAAGTTTTTGCATGAAGATATTGAGTGCGAGGATAAATCGGATTTTTGCATTGGCGTGGCCGGTTACCCGGAAAAGCACTTCGAATCGCCCAACCTTAAAACAGATTTTAAATACCTCAAACAAAAGGTAGATATGGGTGCAGAGTTTATTGTAACCCAAATGTTTTTTGATAATCAGAAGTATTTCGATTTCGTGAATAAATGCCGCGAGAACGGTATAAATGTTCCCATCATCCCGGGTTTAAAGCCCATTAGCTCCATCAAACAGTTAGTAGCTCTTCCCAAAATTTTTCATATAGATTTGCCTGAAGATTTGAGCGAAGCAGTACAAGACTGCAAAACCTTGCAAGCTGTGAAACAAGTGGGCACCGAGTTTATGATTAAGCAGTGCAAGGAATTAATGGATTTTGGAGTACCAGTTTTGCACTTTTATACCATGGGCAAACCCGACCAAACCAAGCAAATTGCAGAGGCCATATTTTAAAATTACCTAATGATAACAAATTATAGAGTTTTAGCTTAAATTGTATATATAATAGTACGGCATATTATATGCTATTTTAAAAATAATATATTAGTGTAGCGATGAAAAAAGCATTTAAAAATATTAAAGAAATATTTCCATTGATAAAGAAAACCTATATATCATTTACGGATGATAAAGGTTTGAAATTAAGCGCAGCTTTAGCCTATTACACCATATTCTCCATTGCGCCAATGCTGATAGTGTTGATAGCCGTTACAGGTATATTTTACGGGCAAGAAGCGGTGCAGGGCAAAGTTTTTTCGCAACTAAACGACTTTATTGGCAATGAGTCGGCAGCCCAAATACAGGATATATTAAAACAGATGCAACTTTCTGGCAAAGGTACTTTTGCCATAGTCACGGGAATAATTACCTTGATAATTGGTGCTTCCGGTGTATTTATAGAAATTCAGGACTCCATTAACCTAATTTGGCGTGTTAAAGCCAAACCAAAAAGAGGTTGGGTAAAGTTGATCGTAGATCGTGTATTATCCCTTTCTATGATTGGCAGTTTGGGTTTTTTATTGATCGTATCCCTAATTGTAAATGGGGTGGTATTGGCTTTAAGCGAAATTTTAACCAGATTCTTACCAGATTTAACCCTTATTCTTATACAAGTGCTTAACCAAGGCATTACACTTGCGGTGTTAGTGATCCTTTTTAGCATCATATATAAAGTGTTACCAGACGTAGAAATAACATGGAAAGACGTTATTGCCGGGGCTATTTTTACTTCTTTACTTTTTATGTTGGGTAAATTTTTAATTGGCCTGTATATAGAAAGTTCCTCCATTGCATCTGTTTATGGCGCAGCTGGATCGTTCCTGTTAATTATAGTTTGGGTGTACTACTCTGCGGCAATTTTGTATTTTGGTGCGGAGTTCACGCAGGTTTACGCCCATCACCACAACAGCAAAATTAAACCATCGAAATATGCAGTTTACGTTGAACAAACCGTGGTCGAGAAAGACGTGGCTTACCTACCGGATCATAATCCAGTTAATCCCGTTTAGCTTAGTTCTGTTTGCGCTACTATCTTCCTGTTCTTTTAAAACCGGTTCAAATTATGGTCTAAAAGTCATTTCATCTTACAAAAATTATAATCAACGGGTATTGGCCGACACTAACATGAAATTAGTGGATATACAAAAATCAATTCCTACCATATTATTAGATTTAAAGTACGCAACCACTGATAATTTTAGTGGTGTTGCTGTTTACAAAACCAAACGAGCTTACGCCAGAAATACCGTCGTAAAAGCTTTAAACAATGTGCAAGGTTGTTTGAAAGAAAAGGGAATGGGCTTAAAAATTTATGACGCTTATAGACCGTATCGCATAACAAAACTCTTTTGGAATATTATACCTTCAGATAAAAAAGATTTTGTTGCCAACCCAAAAAAAGGTTCGAGGCACAATAGAGGCTGTGCAGTAGATGTGACCTTGGTAAATTTAAAAACTGGTATTGAATTGCCTATGCCAACAACATTTGATAGTTTTAAAATGGAAGCTCAGGCAGAATTTAACCAATTACCAGAAACAGTACTTTACAACCGAAAGATTTTGCAAGATGCAATGCTAGCAAATGGTTTTGAGATACTAAAAAGCGAATGGTGGCATTTTGATTTTAAAGGTTGGCAAACCTATGATTTGATGGATATAGATTTTAAAAAATTAAGTAAATAATTCAGAGCAAAAACTTATAGCTAAAAATTTATTTGACTCTGAACTTTAAAAAAGTAAAGTAGGCAATCGAACCAAAAATAGGCAACAAACACACCAAGATAATCCATCCTATTTTTTTTACCAACGTAAGCCGATAGTTTTTAAATATATAGACGATGGTTACTATATCCACCAATAGTGGGAAAATTACTACCAATAAAAAAGCTACAGTAAATTGCACAGTTAAAATTTATTAGACACCTTCGGTAGGGCGTTCGCCGATTTGTTGTCGCCATAGGGCGTAATAAAGTCCTTTTTCCGCCACCAAATCTTGGTGTTTGCCCGTTTCCACGATATTTCCTTTTTCCAAAACAAATATCTTATCGGCATGCATAATAGTTGATAAACGGTGTGCGATTAATATCGTGATATGGTTTACCTCCTCCGAAACGTTTTTAATGGTTTCGGTAATCTCTTCTTCGGTGATAGAATCCAAGGAAGAAGTTGCTTCATCAAAAACCAAAATATTGGGCTTGCGCAGTAAGGCTCTGGCAATGGATAGTCGTTGTTTTTCGCCACCCGAAACTTTAACACCACCTTCACCGATAACAGAATCTAAACCATTTTCTGCCCGGGCTAATAATGACTGACAAGCCGCTCGGTGCAAAACTTGCAAGCAATCTTCATCAGTAGCATTGGGTTGAACAAATAATAAATTTTCACGAATAGTTCCCGAAAATAACTGCGTATCCTGAGTTACAAAGCCAATTTTTTCTCTTAGTTCGTCCAAGTCTATTTCCGTACTACTTACTTCGTTATACCTTACCTGTCCGGATAATGGCGGATACAAGCCAACCAGTAATTTTACCAAGGTAGTTTTGCCCGAACCAGATGGGCCTACAAACGCTATGGTTTCGCCTTTGTTAACAGAGAAAGAAATATTGCTCAAAGCGTTTCTCTTAGCCGTTTGGTGTTTAAAGCTCACATTATCGAAAGTTAAATCCTTAATCAAACCAATGGTTTTTGGGTTTTCTGGCTTTACTTCTATCGGCATTGCCAAAATGGTTTGGAAGTTATGCAGAGAAGCTTCCGCTTCCCGATAGGTGAGGATGATATTGCCAAACTCCTGCAAAGGACCAAACAAAAAGAAGGAATAAAAAAGGAAAGTAAAATATTGCCCAGCAGAAATATCATTATTGAATATCAACAATAACAGAATCACCACCATTGCACTACGCACAAAATTTACGGTAGTTCCTTGTAAAAAACTCATACTACGCACATATTTCACTTTGCGCAACTCTAAATCCAAAATTTTGTAGGTGGTATTGTTTAGTCGTTTGATTTCTTGCCCGGCCAAGCCCAAACTTTTTACCAGTTCTATGTTTCGTAAGGATTCTGTGGTAGATCCCGCCAAGGAAGTGGTTTCTTTTACTATGGCTTTCTGTATCACCTTTATTTTCTTACTCAGAAACCAACTTACGACAAATATCAACGGAATGGCAGCAAAATAAACCAAGGTTACCTTGTAGCTTACGTTGAGGGAATAAAAAACAACAAATGCCATCCCCACCAAACTGGTGAAAACAACGTTGATTAAGGAAATGATAAATTTTTCGCTATCCGTCCGTACCTTTTGCAAAATGCCCAAGGTTTCTCCGCTCCGTTGGTCTTCAAAAGTTTGATAAGGCAATTGCAGCGAGTGCTGCAAGCCATCGGCGTACATTTGTGCGCCCAATTTTTGGGTTATGATGTTGGCAAAATAGTCCTGAAAGTTTTTGGCTATCCGCGATACCATAGCTGCTCCCACGGCAAAACCAATTAGTTTTAATATCCCATTTACATACTCAGTTTTAGAAAGTGCATCTTTTTTGTTGATGAAATTATCTACAATCCTACCCGTTATGTGCGGATCTAACAAAGAAAAGCATTGGTTTATGGCCGCAAATAAAAGGGCCAAGGCAATCAAGGGCTTATAGTTTTTAAGATAGGATATTAATATTTTCATTTAATAATGGATGATTTATTTTGATCCTGTGGTGGTAATTTTTATTTCTAGACAGGGATTTTATAAAGATATAAAACTAATTTTGGGGCATCCTACATAATTAGGAAGCACTCAAAATATAACCAAAAAATTACATGCTCGGCAAAACATCCTTATGTTTCTTTTTATTATTGGTGCTTGGCGCTGATGTAAAATCGCAACAAAAAACGTCTTATATACAAACATTGGGTAAGCCAAATGCTTGGGTAGATTCTGTTTATAAGCACATGACACGCAGGCAAAAAATTGCTCAACTGTTTATGATAAGGGCGCATACCAATAGGGGAGCCAGGTATCAGGATTCCGTTGCCCGGGTAATACAAAAGGAGCATATTGGTGGCGTGGTATTTTTTCAGGGAGGCCCAGGAAGACAGGCTGCCTTAACAAATCGCTACCAATCCTTAACTAAAATCCCACTTTGGGTTGCCCAAGATGCCGAGTGGGGTTTGGGCATGCGCTTGGATAGTACGGTTTCGTACCCTTATCAAATGACATTGGGAGCTATTCAAGATAATCAGCTTATTTACAAAATGGGCGTGCTGGTTGCACAAGATTTTAAACGTTTGGGCATGCACGTTAATTTTGCACCGGTTATGGATATCAACAACAATCCAAAAAATCCCATCATCAATTACCGGTCTTTTGGTGAAGATAAGTTTAACGTAACCGCAAAAAGCATTGCGTACATGAAAGGTATGCAAGATAATGGCTTAATAACATCGGCAAAACATTATCCCGGCCACGGCGATACAGATGTAGATTCTCATTATGATTTGCCAAAACTAAATTTTACTCCCAACCGTCTTGATTCGCTGGAAATGTACCCTTTTAAACAGGCCATAAAGCAAAATCTGAGCGGTGTAATGATTGCCCACATGAGTATTCCCTTGCTAGACAATACGCCCAATCTCCCTTCAACCTTATCCAAACCTATCATCACCGGATGGTTAAAGCAAAAGCAAGGTTTCAAGGGTTTGGTGTTTACCGATGCGATGGAAATGAAGGGCGTGGTAAAATATTTCCCGAACGGCAGGGCCGATGTTATGACCTTAATAGCTGGCGCCGATGTAATAGAACTTTCGGAAAACTCGCTGAGGGCTGAGAAATTGATTCGCAAAGCCATACACCGTCATGAATTAACTTGGGAAGATATTTCCGAGAAAGTAAAAAAAATATTGTACGCCAAATATTGGGTAGGATTAAATAATTACAAACCCAAACCTATTCCAAATATAGCGAAAGACTTAAATAGCTCTGAAGCAAAAGTATTGAAGCAACAAATGGCAGACGCCGCAATTACCATCATAAAAGGTACCAGTACTTTCAGTAATACAAAAACAATGGTTACCAAAACGGCCATATTAAACATTGGTAGCACAAATGTTTCACTTTTTGCAAATGAACTGAAACGCGAAGACATTAAAAGTACGATTTTTGTTATTCCCAAAAATGCATCGTTGTTAGACGTTCAGATTATTGAGTCCCAATTGATGAACTTTGACAGGATAATAATGGCCATACATGATACCCGAAAACGGCCTTTGAGCCTGTTGGATTACAATGCTGCCGTTAAATCATTTATTGCCAAAGTAGCCACAGAAAAAACTACCGCGGTAGTTTTTGCAAACCCGTACACCATTGCAGATTTGCCCGGTATAGAAAACTGTCAAAATTTATTGGTAGCCTATCAAGATATGGATGAACTGGAAATTGCCGCCGCAAAAATAATTAACGGAAAATTAAAGGCAAGCGGTAAATTGCCAGTAAGTATTAATGCCACCTTTAAATATGGCTTGGGTTTGTAGAGAAGTAATATGATTAATGCATTTAAGATGTTGCTGGGT
>ENA-OFCE01001209-OFCE01001209.1-metagenomes-genome-assembly--contig:-NODE-1209-length-13770-cov-3.470288_pt1 | contig 13770 bp, 9 predicted proteins | sample MGYA00153388_OFCE01 | MGnify analysis MGYA00153388
CAGTCGTTAATTAACAAGCATCGACAGTTGTGTAGACAAGAATATCTTCACTTTGACAGTGATTTTGTTCATCGGAGTTATAAACATCAACACGCCATATAAAGGACAATTCTTCTTTAGACATTTGTTTAAACAAATTCGTTACAATATGCTTAATTTCTTCGTTACAAGAAGCAATTTGATGTTCGGCTTTGACATTGACAACAAACTTATCACTTCGTAACTTCCAGCCATTTTTTTTAGTTCTTCTAACTGTTTTTCGGTAATTTTTTCGGTTTTTATATCTTGAAAAACATAACCTTTTTTCTTTAAATCTTCTATAGATATTTTTGTAACCATTGTATCATGTTTTTAATAGACTGTAAAAAAGATTTCACATCTGCTTCATTAGTCCCTATTGAATACCTTAAACTTTCATCCCACTTACTAATGACTGACCAATCAGCACCAAATACCAAATCAGTTATTATCTTTTCTGAAAATTCGGTATAGAGACCAGACAAAATTAATAACTGTTCATAATCATGAACTTTAAAAGGCTTATATAAATTGTCTTTATCAGTTCTTTTTGTTTTAGCTACTGGTAATTTTCTGCTTTTTGAGTTATCAAAATCAAAAAAATCGGGAATTACTAAAGTTTTACAAATTTTTGCTTTTAGCCGAAGTTCAAATGCGTAACCACCTAAATAATAAGCATCATCATAAAAACCATTGGCTACTAAAAACTCAGCAACAGTAAACTTCTTATCTGACAAATCAATTATTTCAGCTTCTGTTCTCAATCCAATAACTATTTAATGTAAAAATAACAAAATAAGTCTATTATTTAGCAATCAGCACCCGTTGCTATCCTTGTGATGCTAGAGAAGCAAAGTTTGCAAATTGCATAAACAAGCTTTTCGAGATTTTTAATCTCGAAGCGTAAATGGTAGGATTTGCTATCCGAAAAAAACAACATTAATCTCGCAAGTATTAAGTTTTTTTAGTATTACTTTTAAAGCTAATCAAGCAAAGTTTCCCAAATTACTTATTAGATTTTTATACTTTTACATCCTCAATAAAAACTATTATGGCAACTTCAAAAGTAACTTACAATGGTTCATTAAGAACTACGGCAATACATTTACAATCTTCAACAGAAATTATTAGTGATGCCCCGGTAGATAATCACGGTAAGGGAGAAGCCTTTTCTCCTACAGATTTAATGGCAACTTCATTGGCGAGCTGTATGTTTACCATTATGGGGCTTACTGCCAAAACACACGAAATCACTATTGAGGGTGCAAGTGCAGAGGTAACTAAAGTTATGGCTACAGAGCCACGTAAGGTTTCAGAAATTCATATCAGCTTTAACTTTCCTGATAAAGGTAATTATAGCGATAAGGATAAAAAGATGTTGGAAAACGCAGCTTTAAACTGCCCGGTTTATCACAGTTTAAATCCCAACATTAAAAAGGTAATTGATTTTGCTTGGTAGTTTTTTGAGAATGTAAACTGAGGATTAAGCCTTAGCTTTAGTAATTACTTCATTTACTTCTTCAACGGAAATATCACTGTGAGATAATTCTAAAATGCACGCTCCGTCTTCGATAAGTAATAATTGTGGGGATTGGTGAGCAATTTTAAAATCTTCCGCAATTTTTGAGGATAAAGAACGAAAGTTTAAAAGATCTAAGAAATAACATTGTGTATCGCTAGGTAATTCTTCCCAACTTAATTCAAAATTTCTTTTTGCCATCGAACTTATAGAGCACCGGGTGCTATGCTTAAAAATTAAGCTGTAACCTTTCATGGACTTAATCTCGTCCAATTGTGCTTCTAGTTTTAGGTGTATCCATTTCATGAGCTGGTTCTATTTTATTCAAAAAAAAATTATTGAATTATCTTCTCTTTGGATATGAGCTGTAAGCAGGGCAACGGGCAGCAGAACAAGCTTGCAAAACTGTAGCGGTTACCGATAAAAATAAAACTACAAAAACTATCTTTTTCATCTTTTTAAATTTTATTAAATATATAAAGTATTTCTAAATTAAAAGTCCGTCTGTTAAACATGCCATTTTGATGGCGGTTATTGCCGCTTCCTCACCTTTATTGCCATGCTTGCCACCTGCACGGTCTAAAGCTTGTTGTAAATTGTCAGTAGTTAAAACTCCAAATATTACTGGTTTAGTATATTTTAAACCCACATTTGCCAATCCATTGGCTACTGCATTGCATATAAAATCAAAATGTTTGGTTTCGCCTTGTATAACGCAACCCAAACAAATTACGGCATCAATGTCTTTTTTACTGAGCAATATATCTGCTGCACTTATTAATTCAAAGCTACCTGCAACTTCCAAGGAAAGAATATTTTCCTCTAAAGTCCCGTGTTTCAGCAAAGCATAATAAGCACCTTTGTACAAATTGATTGTTACATCAAGATTCCAAGATGCAACTATGATTCCAAAATTATAGGAAGCAGCCGACGGTATGGTAATATGCGAAAAGTCTGAGAGGTTTTTTAAGATGGAAGCCATGTTAAAATTTTTATTTGCGTTGTTAATGCAAACCTACGTTATAGTTTCCCTTCTGCTCTGGCAATGTACATATCGATATTACTACCTTCTGTACTTTCCGGATAATCAGATTTTATACTTTTATAAGAATCTACCGCCGATTTAAAATCTTTTTGTTCTTCATATACCAAACCGAGTTTTTTAAGGTATAAGGGCGCAGCAAATAAATTGTTTCCTTTATTTATAGCTTTCTTAAAAAATGTAACGGCTTTTTCATAATCCTTCAATTCTACATAAGCATCTCCCGCTCCCCCTAAAGCCAAAGGTGCAATAATAGCGTCATTACCGCTGTAGTTAGACAAATTCTTTGCCGCTTTTTCGTATTCTCCCTTGTTTAAGTAAGCAATTCCAATATAGTAGTAAGCCAAATTTGCTGATTTAGTATTGGCATAATCGGAAATTATTTTTTCGAAGCCAGGAAAGTTTCCATCGCCTTTAATGGCTTTGTCCCAACTTTTTTGTTCCCAATAGGTTTGGGCTTTGTGAATTTGGTTGGCAGCTTCGGTTTCGCGTGGAGCTAAATAAAATTTTTGGTACGCAAAAAACAATATTATTAAGCCCAAAACTGTTGCAGCAATTACAGACAGGCTTTTTTTGTTTTCTTCAACAAAACTACTTGCTTTTTCTAATGGATTAGCTTGGGTTGGCAGTTTTTCGGTTTGAATAATGGACATTACTATAATTTTAGGTTTAAAAATTGGTAATTGGCAAAAGTAGTGTTTTACCCAAAATCTACAATAGCATTTTAATAATAGTTTAATTTATGTTACACTTAAAGCAAATGTGTTTACCGCTGATATTTTAAGCCTGCGCCCAGCCAATTAGTTCCCCGAAGAAAAATTAACTATTTGGCAAATCCCAAGATTAGAATTGTAATTTTAGGGCGTTTACAAAATTTCATCATCTATGAGTAAAGCAAATAAAAAGCAAGATGCCCTAGATTATCATTCCATGGGCAGACCTGGCAAAATTCAGGTAGTTCCAACAAAGCCAACTAACACACAAAGAGATTTAACGTTGGCCTATTCGCCCGGTGTAGCGGTACCCTGTTTAAAAATTGCGGAAAATAAAGATGATGTGTATAAATATACCGCTAAGGGGAATTTGGTGGCCGTTATCAGTAATGGTACAGCAGTATTGGGCTTGGGCAATATTGGTCCCGAGGCTGGAAAACCAGTAATGGAAGGTAAAGGTTTGCTCTTTAAGATTTTTGCGGATATAGATGTTTTTGACCTAGAACTAAATACAGAGAACGTAGATGAATTTGTGATGATTGTAAAAGCCCTAGAACCTACGTTTGGGGGCATTAATTTGGAAGACATTAAAGCTCCGGAATGTTTTGAAATTGAAAGACGACTCAAAGCCGAGATGAAAATCCCGGTGATGCATGACGATCAGCACGGTACGGCTATAATATCGGCCGCAGCCTTATTAAACTCATGCGAAATTCAAAAAAAGAAATTAGAGAAAATAAAGATAGTTATAAACGGAGCTGGTGCCGCAGCAATTTCATGCACAAGACTGTACGTTTCATTGGGCGCACTCAAAGAAAATATAGTGATGTTGGATCGTTCGGGAGTGATTAGAGCAGACCGAGCGCATTTGGACGGAACTAAAGCTGAATTTGCCACTACCAGAAATTTATATACACTAACCGATGCCATAAAAAATGCTGACGTTTTTATAGGCTTATCATCTGCGGATGTATTAAGTACGGAAATGCTTTTATCAATGGCCAAAAATCCCATCGTATTTGCAATGGCCAACCCCAATCCAGAGATTGATTATAACGTGGCCGTTAAAAGTCGTAAGGATATAATTATGGCCACCGGTCGCTCTGATTTTCCGAATCAGGTAAATAACGTGCTGGGCTTTCCCTACATTTTTAGGGGAGCTTTGGATGTAAGATCAACGGCGATAAATGAAGAAATGAAAATTGCCGCTGTAAAAGCAATTGCTGATTTGGCCAAGCAACCGGTACCGGAAGCGGTAAATTTAGCTTACAATACAAAAAATCTACGTTTCGGCAAAGACTACATCATACCCAAACCCATTGATTTTAGGTTAATAAGTACCGTTGCACCTGCCGTGGCCAAGGCAGCGATGGATTCTGGGGTGGCACGCATAAACATTACCGATTGGGAAAAATACAATCAGGATTTGAAGCAGCGTTTGGGTATGGATGACGTTATTTTGAGAACCATCACCAACAAAGCAAAAGGCAATCCCAAAAAAGTGGTTTTCGCTGAGGCGGATAATTACAAAATACTTAAATCAGCACAGATAGTAAGAGATGAAGGCATTGCCATCCCTGTTTTATTGGGCAATAAAAACAGCATCCAAAAACTCATCCGCGACAATGAATTGGAATTGGACGGTGTGCAAATTATTGATCCTGTTGAAGAGAAAGAGCTCTTTGAGAAATTTGCTCAAAACCTTTACGCGAAACGGGGCAGGCGAGGCATTAATCTTTTTGAGGCACGTAAGCTGATGCGAGACCGAAATTATTTTGGAGCATCTATGGTAGAATTTGGCGAGGCCGATGCATTGATATCGGGCTTAACCCGTAACTATGCCACCACCGTTAAGCCTGCCTTACAAATTATTGGCACACAGGCGGGCGTTAACCGCGTGGCCGGTATGTACATGATGCTCACCAAACGTGGCCCGGTTTTCTTTGCCGATACCACCATTAACGTAAACCCCGATGCGCAGGAATTGGTGGATATCACGGTTTTGGTTAACAAGAGCATTAAACAGTTTAATATCGTGCCCCGTATTGCGTTATTATCTTACTCGAATTTTGGTTCTAACGAAGGCGAGGTGCCCCAAAAAATACAGCAAGCAGTAAGTATTTTGCACAAGCAATATCCAGAAATAATTGTGGATGGCGAGCTACAAGCCAATTTTGCCTTGAATGGAGATTTGTTGAACGATAATTTCCCTTTTTCTAAATTAAGGGGCGCACCTGCAAATACCTTGGTTTTTCCTAATTTGGATTCTGGCAACATATCTTATAAATTATTGCAAGAAATTGGTGGCGCAGAAGCCATAGGCCCCATACTATTGGGGATGAACAAGCCCGTACATGTTTTGCAGTTGGATAGTTCTGTGCGGGAAATAGTAAATATGGTAACTATTGCAGTGGTAGATGCGCAAACAAAAGAAGAGGTTGTGCATAAAAAATAGTATTTTCGCAGCCAAAAAGCAGTTTTATATATATGTACGCATACATTGATGGAAAGTTAACTTTTAAATGCCCCGCCTATGTTATCATAGAAGCTGGTGGGGTGGGTTATCAATTACATATTTCGTTAAACACTTTTGTAGCAGTAAAAGATTTAGAAAGGTGCAAATTGTACGTGTGGCTCCACGTTAAGGAAGATGCACATACTTTGTACGGATTTTCTGATGAAGGCGAAAAAAGATTGTTTTTACACCTCATTTCTGTGAATGGCATTGGACCAGGTACTGGTAGAATGATGCTATCTTCGATAACGCCAATGGAGATTCAGGAGGCAATTATAAAGGGCGATATTGACCAGATTAAACGTATAAAAGGAATAGGTCCAAAATCTGCTCAACGCTTAATCATTGAACTTCAGGACAAATTACAAAAGGAAGGCAGTGGCACGTTAATTTCGTTGCCTGTTAACAATACCGCCAGAGAGCAAGCGTTATCTGCATTGATAATGTTGGGATTTGCAAAAGCTGCTGCTGATAAAGCCATTGATAGCGTGATGAAAGGTACCGCCGAGGTTTTATCTGTTGAACAAATCATTAAAACAACCTTGAAAAGTTTATAAATCAAATCCACAATTACCTTTGAAAAAAAAACCTATTCTTTTCGCTTTTAATTTCTTGGTTTTGATGTTTATGTGCTTGGCGCAGATGGACGCACTTGCGCAAATAAAAAAACCAATTAACGACCCTGCGGATAGTTTAAAGTTAAAGTATCGGTTTAAAGACAGTTATGCCACACCATTTTTGGTACCAACGGAATTCAGTCTAAAAAATCCCGAGAATATAAAGAGAACTGTTGAATACGACCCAAAAACCAACCTGTACGTTATAAAGGAAACGGTTGGTGGCAAGCTTTATCGTTTGCCCCAGTATTTAACGTTTAAAGAATACCAAGAAATTGAACTAGCCAAAATTAAGGGCGAATATTGGCATGGCATAGTGCCCAATGCGCCACCAGCAGGTAAAAGAGGATTGGGTGCCAGCATAAAAATAAGGAACAAGATTTTTGAGACAATTTTTGGCGGTAATACCATCAGCGTTACACCTCGGGGAAGTGCCGATCTTACCTTTTCGGGGAGGGTAAACAGAAACGAAAATCCTTTGTTTAACGAAAGGCAAAGGATTCAAAGAAGCTTTGATTTCGACCAGCGTATCCAAATGAACTTGGCTGGTAAAATTGGAGAGCGTTTAAAGTTGAACCTCAACTACAGTACCGAGGCTCAATTTGATTTTGAAAACCAAATAAAATTAGACTTCCCCGGAAAAAAAGATGATATACTCCAAAGGTTAGAGATTGGGGTGGTTAGCTTTCCATTAAATACCCAATTAATTAGCGGCACACAAGCCTTGTTTGGGGTTAAAACCCAGTTGCAATTTGGCCGATTGGGCGTAACTACCTTGTTCTCCCAACAAAGGTCTCAAGCAAAGGAAATCACCATCACCAATGGCTCGCAACAAAATGAGTTTAGGATCACTTCTGATAATTACGAAGCCAATAAGCATTATTTCCTATCGCAATACTTCCGCAACAACTATAATAAGGCAATGGCCAATTTGCCCATTATCACATCTGCCATAAATATTACCAAATTGGAAGTCTGGGTGACCAATAGAACGAATAGTACCACTGATTCAAGGGATATTTTGGCTTTTATGGATTTGGGAGAAAACAGTCCCTCTAATATCGCACTTTTTCAGGGCGGTGCAGGCTTCAATATCTTTCCATCAGCATTTACGGACCCTAATTTTCTGGTAAAGCAATCCAACAACCTATTGCAAAGCATTCCGCTAAATGCCCGTATCACCAATAATAACGAAATTGACGATTTTTTTCAAAATAAAGGAAGTACAGATGATTACACCAAACTTACCTATGCACGCAAATTAAACGAAAGAGAATACACCTTAAACCCAATATTGGGTTTTATTTCTCTAAACGCATCCTTAAATACCGATGAGGTTTTAGCTGTGTCTTATCGTTATACGGTTAATGGTATAGAATATCAGGTAGGAGAATTTTCCAATGATTTACCGGTTGATGCATCAACACCTAAAGTTTTATATACCAAACTTTTGAAAAATCAAACCATCAAAACCAATTTGCCAATTTGGGATTTGATGATGAAAAATATTTACGCCTTAGGTGCTTACGAAATTAGCCCACAAGATTTTAAGTTAACCATTACCCGAGTTGATAATGAGAAAGGTATTGAGAAACCGTTGATTGATGAAGGCACGAAAATAGACCCTGACAACCCGGTAAACCCAGCCAAGCGCACAAAATTATCGGGCAAACTGTGGTTGCAAGTTACTGGCTTGGATAGGATTAACTTGCAGAGAGATGCCGTGCCCGACGGTTTTTTTGATTTCATTCCTGGAGTAACCATTGATCCTGTTAACGGCAGAATTGTTTTTCCATATATAGAACCTTTTGGCTCAGACTTGCAGGCAAAATTTGATAATGTTACCGAAACGAACTTAATAAAAAAATACGTTTACCAGCCCCTTTACGATTCTACCCAAGCCCTTGCGCAGCAATTTTTTCCGGATCTGAACCGATACGTAATTAAGGGAACTTATCAATCTTCGGTAAGTTCGGAGTTTCAATTGAATGCCATCAATGTTCCAGAAGGTTCGGTTATTGTCACCGCAGGTACTTTAAAGTTGATTGAAGGAGCAGATTACACGGTAGATTACAACATTGGTAGAGTTAAAATATTAAATACTGCTTTATTAAATTCGGGGCAACCCATAAAAATCAGATTAGAAAGCAACGAACTTTTTGGAGTACAGCAAAAAACACTCTTTGGGACAAGATTAGATTACAAGCTGGGCGAAAAAATAAATTTTGGAGCTACTTACCTCAAACTTACAGAACAGCCACTTACACCCAAAGTTAATATTGGCGAAGAATCTGTGGCAAACAGCATTTATGGTTTCGATGTGAACTACAGTGCCTCTAGTCGTTTTTTAACGCGGATGATAGATAAAATACCTTTTATCTCTACCAAGGCACCATCATCTGTGTCATTTAACGGAGAATTTGCCAAGTATCAGCCAGGCCATCCAAAAGCCCTGAATTTTGCGGGCAACACCACCGGAGCCAGTTACATAGACGATTTTGAAGCCACGCGATCAATAATCGATTTAAAAAGTGCCAACTTATGGCAGATATCCGGCACCCCTCAAGACTTCACCGAATCTAAATTGACCAACAATCTATCCTACGGCCACAACCGTGCAAAAATTTCTTTCTTCAATATAGATCCACTTTTTTATAATCGGTCTGGCAGTCTTACTCCTGCAAATATTAGAAACAACAAAACCGAATTATCAGATCCCAATGTTAGAGAAATCATAGAAACGGAAGTTTTTCCGTTCAGACAAAATCCTGCCGGCACAACTTTATCCTTGCCAACTTTTAACTTGGCCTATTACCCCATGTTGCGTGGTCCATATAATTATACATCATCCGGCTTAAACAATAACGGCACTTTTAGTAATCCACGTAGTAAATGGGGTGGTATTTTCCGTAGGATAGACAACAACGATTTTGAGGCACTTAATATAGAGTTCATTGAGTTTTGGGTATTGGATCCTTTTATGAAAAAACCCAATTCAACAGGTGGAGATTTATATTTTAATCTGGGAAATATATCCGAAGATGTTTTAAGGGATGGTAGAAAAGCATTGGAAAATGGTTTGCCTGCGGATGATGACCCAACCCGTACCGATGAAACTGTGTGGGGAAAAGTACCCAAATTGCAACCTATTATACAAGCTTTTGATAACAACCCCGATGCTCGTCAAAAACAAGATGTTGGTTTGGATGGCTTAAACAACGCTTTGGAACGACAAAAATTCCAAACTGTTTTAGAGCCTATATTGAGCCAATTAAACAATGAAGCTGCTGAACAGCTGAAGGCCGATCCATCTTCGGATGATTACACTTATTTTAGGGGAGGCGGATTAGACAATCAAAATGCAGGCATTTTAAAGCGTTACGAAAATTTTAACGGTACGGAGGGGAACTCTAAAACCGCCCAACAATCCCTAGATCAGGTAGGCATTGAAAACTCTGCCTTTACCCCGTTGCCCGATGGAGAGGATGCAAATAGAGACAACAACCTTACCCGATCTGATGAATATTATCAGTATAAGGTGAGTATGAGACCCCAAGATTTGGAAGTCGGCAAAAATTACATTGTGGATAAAATAACTACAAACGTAAAGTTGGTAAACGGAAGTTCGCAAAATGCAACATGGTATCAATTTAGGGTTCCCATTGCACAATACGATAGCAGAGAGGGAAATATCCGAGATTTTAAATCCATACGCTTCATGCGGATGTTCATGACTGATTTTGCCGATACCGCCATACTACGCTTTGCCAGGTTACAATTAATCAGGGGCGAATGGAGACGCTACAATGCAGAAAGTAATGTGCTAAAAGTTATTAAAGACCCAGGGGCAATCACTTCTGGCTTAGATAATTCCCTCTTAGATGTTGGTGTGGTAAACATTGAAGAAAATGGTATCAAAATACCCATACCCTACGTTGTGCCACCGGGTATTTTACGCGAAAGAGATTTTTCCAACTTCCGTGGAGATACTCGCCAAAACGAACAATCTTTATCGGTTAAGGTAAAAAATCTGAGAGATGGTTATTCAAGGGCTGCGTACAAAACAACCATAAATGATTTCAGATCATACAAACGCTTGCAAATGTTTATCCACGCCGAGGGCGATCAGTTAAAAGATGCAGATGTGCATGCCTTTTTACGTGTTGGTACAGATTATCAAGACAATTATTACGAATACGATGTTCCACTAACAATCACACAAAATGGTACCCGAGACCCGGATTTGATTTGGCCCGCAGCCAACCAGATGGAAATAGAGTTTAGACTTTTCCAACTCGCAAAAACTGCTCGAAATTCTGCCATTGTAAAAGGCACTCACCCCTCAGAAAGCGTTCCTTTTATTTATCCAGATGGTAAAAACTCCATCGTTATCAAAGGTCAACCAGATTTAAGTAAGGTTCGTACCGTTATGCTGGGCATAAGAAATCCTTTGAAAGGCACCCTACTTAATAACAACGACGATGAACAAGATAAAACAGCAGAAGTTTGGTTTAACGAACTTCGGGTAACCGATTTTGATCAGCGTGGCGGTTGGGCGGCAACCGCCCGCATGAATGCCCAGCTGGCAGATTTTGGTGACGTAACTGTTTCGGCCAATAATACCACCATTGGCTTTGGCTCATTGGAACAAAGAGTTAGTGAAACCCGCCGGGTGGATGATAAATCTATAGACGTTGCCGCAAGTTTGGAACTGGGCAAATTTTTCCCGGATAAAACAGGCGTGAAAGTTCCGGTTACGGTCAACTATTCTACCCAAGTTGGTACGCCGCAGTTTGACCCTAGGCAACCCGATATAGAATTAAAAACAGTGTTGAACACCTTGAGTGCGCAAGAACAAAAAGATGTTCTGGATTATTCGCAAAATGTAACCTCGCGTAAAGGCATCAATTTTACCAATATTCGTAAAATCAAAACAAACCCGAATGCAAAAACCCATTTATGGGATATAGAAAATTTGGATGCCAGTTATTCTTACAACGAGTTTAATCACCGTGATTTTGTCAACAAAGAAAATTTACGAAAAAACTACCGTGCTGCTTTGGGCTACAATTACACCACTTCTCCAAAATTTTACTCGCCATTGCAAAAAAGAATTAAAAACAACACTTTAGCCCTGTTGCGAGATGTTAACTTCAATCTTTTACCTTCACTGTTAAATTTCAGGATAGAAGTGGACAGATTATATTCTGAAAACTCATTGCGAGATAATAACGACCCAACTAATTTTATCCCCGTAAATACTACTTTCAATAAAAACTTTTTAATAAACCGTTTATACGGGATAAGTTGGGATCTTACAAAATCTTTAAAGCTAGATTTTAATGCTACCAATTTAGGAGTGGTAGATGAGCCAGAAGGAAGAATTACTGGTTTAAAACGAGATACCTTATTGCAAAATCTTAAAAAATTAGGCCGCACAACAGACTATAACCATACATTAAACCTCAGCTATACCGTACCATTAAACAAGATACCAGGCCTAGATTTTATTGGGTTAATTACCCGTTATCAAACTAATTTTAATTGGCGCAGCGAACCTTTGATAACCTTGGATAATCCGGATATTAATTTTGGTAACAGCATTCAAAACCAAAGGACCATACAAATAAATCCCACTTTAAACTTTGTAAACTTATATAACAAGTTCGGTTTCTACAAACGCATAACTGTTGTAGATTCTACTAAAAAAACAACCCTAGCCGAAAGTTTCTTGAAAGCCTTGCTTAGCCTTAAAAATATAAGTGGCAATTATACCAAAAACGAGGGCACATTTTTGCCGGGTTATTTACCACAGACACAAATAATAGGTTATGATTTTGATGCCAGCGCACCCGGGATAGGATTTTTGATGGGGTCGCAAAACGATATCAGAGACCGGGCATTGGCAAACGGCTGGATAACACCGGATCCCCTACAAAACCAATTGTATGTAAATACGATGGATACAAAGTTGAATTTGCGTGGAACCATTGAACCCCTAACCGATTTGAGAATAGAGCTTACGGCATTTAAGAACGAAGCTAAAAATTATTCTACTAATTTCAGGTTCGATGCTGAGAGGGGTGCGTTTGGTAACCTTAGTCCGATTACGAACGGGAGCTACAGCGTTTCTTTTATTGCGTTAAAAACAGCATTTACCGACAATAATGCAGATAAGCTATCTACCGTTTTCCAAAACTTTTTAGCCAACCGTGAAATTATTTCCAGAAGGCTGGGAACTGAAAACCCAAATAGTAGTGCCCTTATCTCAGAAGGCTACGCAGATGGTTACGGTAAAAATTCGCAGGATGTATTGGTGCCAGCGTTTATAGCCGCCTACCAAGGTAAAAATGCAAGCAAGACACGTCTCAACAGTTTCCCCAACATACCTGTACCCAACTGGCGCTTAACTTATAACGGCTTAACAAAGATTCCGTTCATGAGCAATTTGTTTACGTCTGTAGATATCACACACGGATATACCTCTACTTACAATGTAAACTCGTTTAATACATTGATCAGATATAGCGAGGCAAATGGTGCCGTAAATGTCAGGGATGTAAACAGCAACTTTTTACCAGAATTTCAATTTTCACAAGTAACCATATTTGAGCAGTTTGTACCACTTTTAGGTATTGATGTACGTATGAAGAACAACGTTACCGCAAACTTGGAATACAGAAAATCTCGTGCCCTCAGCTTCGGGATCACCAATAGCCAGTTAGCGCAACAAAACGACGAAGCCGTGGTGCTTGGCTTTGGCTACCGCACCAATAATTTCCGTTTCCCGTTTGGTTTGTTCAAGGGCGTCACTTTAAAAAACGATCTTAACTTTAAGCTTGATGTTGCCCTACGGGATAATAAAACCGTAATTTACAGGGCAGATGTTAACGATGTAGAAGTATCAACCGGCTCTAAAAACGTTACGTACAGGCCAAGCATAGATTACGTGATTAATCAACGTTTCAACGTACGTTTGTTTTACGATACCAATATTACCAAGCCCTACACTTCTCAAACGTTCATCACCGCGTTCACTAACTTTGGTGTCAACTTAAAGTTCACCATTCAATAAAAAGTTTGGCCACAGCATAAATGTTTAATTGACGGATTATTCGTCTTTGCATATCTATTTCACGATGGTAAGGTTGAGAGCCATCTTGGCGAGACGGATTGCAATCTTGGTTTGTTAAGACGGATTGCAATGTTAAGGTTGAGAGTTGGCACCACGGCAGATAAAAAAAGTCTTCCGAAATTTCAATTCCAAGATGGTGCGATTAAGAATTGATTAAGGGTGAAAAGCCTGCCTGAAGGCAGTCAGGGATGCCGTTTTATCGTTAACGCTT
>ENA-OFCE01001210-OFCE01001210.1-metagenomes-genome-assembly--contig:-NODE-1210-length-13765-cov-25.817433_pt1 | contig 13765 bp, 10 predicted proteins | sample MGYA00153388_OFCE01 | MGnify analysis MGYA00153388
CTTTCGGCATCAAATACAACTTTCACCGGAATCCGCTGCACAACTTTGGTGAAATTTCCCGTAGCATTATCGGGAGGCAATAAGGCAAATTGAGCGCCAGAAGCAGGGGAGAAACTATCAACTCTACCCTCAAACTTACGGCCACCAAAAGCATCTAACTTGATTTCAACTTTTTGGCCTGGTTTGATATTTGCCAGTTGCGTTTCTTTGAAGTTGGCAACTACCCATAAATCATTGCTTACTATGGCCATTAAAGGAGTTCCCGACTGTACCCGCTGGCCGACTTCAACCGACTTGCGGCCGATTTGTCCGGCGGCGGGAGCGGTGATATTCGTGTAGGAAAGTTGCAGTTGAGCGTCTTTAACTGAGGCTTCCGATTGGGCGATCGCAGCTTTAGCAGCATCATACTGCGATCGACTGACCTTAGTTTGTTCGCCCGTAGCTTCAGCCTGTTGCAATCCGCCCTGCGAGGTAGCAAGTTTGGCTGCGGCGGTGCTGATCCCTTCTTGGGCTACGGCGACTTTAGCTTGGGCGCTGACGATACCGACTTTCGCCCGCGCTACTTGGGCTTCGGCTTGTTTGACACCTTCTCGGGCTTGGGCTACGGCTGCTTGGGCGGCGGTGACGCCTTCGGTGGCTTGGGCTAAACGCGCTCTAGCTTGGGCAATTCCTTGTTGGGCTGCGGTAGTTTGGCCTGTAGCTACTTCGTAGGCTGCTTTAGATGCGTCTAATTGCTGAGAAGCGATCGCACCTTGAGACTGCAAGCTTTCGTAACGTTTATAATCAGCTTGGGTTTTCACTTCATTAGCTCGTGCTTGCACTAGCTGAGCTTGCGCTGCGGCAATTCCAGCTTCGGCTTCCGTCACTTTGGCTTGCGCTTGCGGAATTCCGGCTTCGGCTTGGGCGACTTTAGCTTGCGCTGCGGGCACGCCAGCTTCGGCTTCAGCAACGGTAGCTTCTGCTGCGGGTACGCCTTGTTGGGCTTCTCTAATTGCTGCTTGGGCGGTGGAAATCGCAGCATTGGCGCTGCCGATATCTCCTTGAGCTTGGGCTGTTTTGCCTTGGCCGGTTTGAGAAGCTAGGGAAATATTAGCTTGGGCTGCTTCGGCTTGGCGGCGGGCGTTTTCTAAGGCTGCTTGAGCTTGTTGGACTTTAACTTGGTAGTCGCGGGGGTCAAGTTTGATCAGCAGTTGTCCGGGTTTTACTTGTTGGTTGTCTTGTACTAAGACTTCGCCGACAGTACCGTTGAGGCGGCTGCTGATTTGATAGATGTGTCCGGCTACTGTGGCGTTTTCGGTTTCTTGGTGGATTGAGCTGTATTGCCAGTAATGGTAGCCGAAGTTGCCTGCGACGATCGCCCCTAGGCCCAGCGCTGCGAAAATTAGCGGTTTTTTGGACTTTTTCTTTGGTGTTTGAGCAGGTAGGGGTGCTTGCAGTTCTGTTTCTGTGCCTGTTTTGACATCGGCGGGGGCGCTGATTTTTGTCTCTGGGGCGGGGATTACTGGTAGACTTTTAGCGATTGTGTTGTCGTCGATCGGCTTTTCTATTTCTAATAGCCCCAATGCTTTGCGATTGCCGTTACCGTTGAATTCTGCTGGGTTAGTTTCTTTGGTGGGTTTCATGGTAGTTGACTCCTGAGATTTTAATAAGATGCCGTTTGGTTAGGGTACGTAGTTTTTATTTATTAAGACTGCTGTTTTTAAGAGTGCGTAGTATTTTGCGGTTATTTGTAATGTAGTCGAGGTAGATGCTGCGGCGCTTCTGCCATGAGAATGATTTGTCGGTTTAGGAAAGATTGAGGATCACCCGATCGATCAATTCTGAGAAGCGTTCTCGATCGACCTGTGAAATGCCAGTCATTGACTTCTCTCGGATCTCCGCTACCAGCGGCGGCAGCACGTCTTGCAGTTCCCTACCTGCATCTGTCAGCCAAATTCGCCAAATTCGCCGATCGCGCGTATCTCTCTCCCGACGGACTAAATCTCTTTCTTCCATGCGATCGATCACACCTGTCAGCGTACCGCCTACCTGTTGCAGTTTGTCGCCAATGCTGGAAGTTGCTAAACCGTCTTCTTGCCACAAGCAGCACAGTACCAGCCAGTGAAAAGGTGTGAGTCCAAAAGGTTCAAGTCCTTCTTGCAGCCTGCGAGTGCCTAGCTGCCCCAGCAGTTTGAGCCGGTAGCCGATGCTGTGGGGGGCGAGAACGTCGTGCCACTGAGCTAGATTTGGGCGATCAACAGTGGACGTAGTAACCATCTGTTTATTAGTTAGCGTTCGTACTATCAGTGTAAAATGTTTTTTGGGAGATGTCAAGGGGCGATCGCAGGATTTTTGGTGAAGCTAACAGCCTGCAAGTCGGATGTCCGCCCTGGGAAATATGTTTACATTTCTTAATTTTTCTTAAACTAGAAAGAGTAAATCTAGTTTGCGATTTGAATTTATGTTGCTTCCAGCCGACCAGCGCACCAAGTTAGACGACACCGACGACAATTTGTTTTATGCCTCTCCTCGGTTTGTGACTCATGTCGATGACGGGTTTATCCAGCAATTAACCGACTTGTATCGGGAACGCCTGAAACCGAATACTCGGATTTTTGATATGATGAGCAGTTGGGTTTCTCACTTCCCCGAGGAGATGCAGTTTGCCCATGTCGAAGGGCACGGGATGAATCAAGAGGAGTTGGCGAAAAATCGCCGGCTGAATCATTATTTCGTCCAGAATTTGAACGCAAATCCCAAATTGCCACTGCCGGATGCAGAGTTTGACGCCGTTGTCAACTGCGTTTCCGTACAGTATTTGCAACACCCCGATGTGATTTTTGCCGAGATTCACCGCATTTTGAAGCCGGGCGGCGTAGCAATTATGAGCTTTTCCAACCGGATGTTTTATCAAAAGGCGATCGCGGCTTGGCGGGAAGGTTCGGAGGGCGATCGGGTAAAATTGGTCAAGGGTTACTTTGATTCTGTCAAAGGAGCTAATATACCCGGATTTAGCCAGCCGGAAGTAATAGTTCGCAAGCCTAACTTGCCGAGTTTTATGCAAATGCTGCGGATAGGAAGCGGCGATCCGTTTTATGCGGTAGTTGCTTACCGCCAAAGTTAGGATTTTTTGGCAGTCAGGACTTTAGAAATTTAGGTAGAGATTGAAAGGACTAAAGTCCTGACTGCAAACTTGTCAGGAATCCAGTAATTAGACAAACTCTTACTCTTCTAGCCATTCTGCATAGCCGCAAGCAAGCAAATGCTTTTTTAACTTAGCAATAGCTTTAGCATCCGGTGCATCAGTTGAACCGACGGCATATACATCATTCAGAACAAGAGAATAATCTTTGCTCGTACAGTGTGCCATGACTTCGGCTAAATTGCGATCGGATATTTCATCGTAAAGCAGTGCCAAAAGCGGAAAATAATCTTCCTCTTTAATTCCGCCAGGAAAAGCACGCTGAATCAGGTTGTAGGTACTCGACAAATAAGATGCAATAGAAACTTTCACTTTCATCGTTAGTTTCCCGTTAAACGACATGGAGGGTGGACGTACACTAAAATCGACACCTTGACCGCTTCTTAATGCCCTAACAGCTTTAGCATCTGCTGTCGTTGTTGTGATGCCCAACTGGTCGCCTGTTCCCAAAATTATTATATCATTTGCGCCTAAGTTTCTAGTTGTCTGTAAGTTTAATGCTCTCTTCGAGGGATTGTCAGGAATGACAGCCACTCTCTGAAGGAAACGACTTGCTCTTCATTGTTCCAATACACCTGCTATGCTTTGAACAATATTAGTAAACTCATTAAAAGCCGTCTGAGTCATCACCATTTGCTGTCCTTGTACGTATTGTCGTAACTGAGCGCGGACTGGCGAATTTTCAGAGATAAATGCAATTCCCGTGCTAGTATCTAGATTAAGCATTTAAATAAAAAATACAAAGTCATCACAATTGTACTGTGAAACCATATCAGCAAATAGCGATCGAGGAATGCGGCGAACGGCTAGTTCCAATTCCCACAGAACATTTTGTCTTTGAAATGCCGCACCCTTATCAAAAGTTGGGTGCTCCCTATCACAACAGCAAAGTAGATTCGCCTTACTATTTGCGGCAAGGAGTTGTAGATAGTTTAATCGCAGCTAAAATCCAGTTACAGCAAAATTATCCAAAGTGGAAAATTCTGATATTTGACGCTTATCGGCCAGTGGAAGTGCAGCAATTTATGGTGGATTATACTTTCAATCAAATTGCTCGCGCCCAAGGCTGCGAATTTCCGGTTTCCGAAGATAAACGTCAAGTGATTATAGAACACGTATATCAATTTTGGGCTGTGCCGAGCATGGATAGTGCGATGCCTCCCCCTCACAGTACAGGTGCAGCTTTAGATGTAACTTTAGTAGATGAAAATAATCGGTTGATTGATATGGGTTCTCCGATTGATGAAATATCAGAACGTTCTTATCCTGATTATTTTGGTAATAGCGATGAGCCTCAAAAACAGGAATATCACCGGCATAGGCAAATATTAAAAGATGCGATGATAGCTGCTGGTTTTCAGCAGCATCCTAATGAATGGTGGCATTTTAGTCTGGGCGATCAGATGTGGGCTTGGTTGACAAATCAAAATAATAGTGGTATTCAGGTAAACGCTCGATACAGCCGCTATTAAAAGGGTGGGTAATTATCAGAAATCAGGTTTCTGAGGAATAGTGGGCCCGGGACTAGAAGATATCGATCGGCATAAATGATTGTATCAGCATACACCGAGGCTATTGCCAGCGGGGTAGCGGTGCTTTAAAATTGACGAGAGCGAACAAGTGCAGCAAATCGAGCCAGCACTGCAAACCCTAAAGGATAACTCAAAGTTCACCCAATGAAAGCACTCATCCTCTCTGGCGGCAAAGGAACACGCTTGCGTCCCCTCACCTATACGGGTGCTAAGCAGTTGGTTCCTGTGGCAAATAAGCCGATACTGTGGTACGGAATTGAAGGAATTGTGGCGGCTGGGATTACGGATATTGGGATTATTATTAGTCCTGAAACCGGCGAAGAGGTGAAGGTGAAAACTGGAGATGGCTCTCGCTTCGGTGCAAAAATTACTTATATTTTGCAAAACGAGCCGGCTGGACTCGCTCATGCGGTGAAAGTTGCCAGACCCTTTTTGGGTGATTCTCCGTTTATTATGTATTTAGGAGATAACTTAATTCAGAATCAGTTAGATCCGTTTTTAGAGATTTTTAACCAGCAAAAACTAGACGCTCTAATTTTGCTTCGTCCAGTTCCAAATCCCTCTGCTTTTGGTGTTGCTAAAGTTGATGAAAATGGGCGAGTTTTGCAGTTAGTAGAAAAGCCAGAAGTTCCGCCATCTAATTTAGCACTGGTGGGGATTTACTTTTTTGCTCCTAGTATCCACGAGGCGATCGATCAAATTGAACCTTCGCCCCGCGGCGAACTGGAAATTACCGATGCCATCCAACAGCTCATCAATCAAAAAAAACACGTAGAAGCCTGCAATTTAGAGGGTTGGTGGCTGGATACGGGGAAAAAAGATGATTTGCTGAGTGCAAACCAAATCATTTTAGATAGCTGTATCGTAGCTTCAACTGAATTAAAAGTAGACGCCAAAAGTCAAATTATCGGGCGAGTGCAAGTGGGCGAAGGAACGGAAATCATTAATTCTACAGTTCGCGGGCCGGTGGTAATTGGGGAAAATTGCCGCATTGAAAATTGCTTTATCGGGCCTTACAGCAGTATTGCCGATCGCGTGACAATGATTGATGCCGATATCGAACATAGTGTAATACTGCAAGGGGCGAAAATAGTTGGCATTCACCAGCGGATTGTTGACAGTGTGATCGGGCAGCGGGCTCAACTCACTAATGCGCCACCGCGTCCAAAAGCTCTACGGTTTATGATCGGTGATGACAGTCAAATTGAGCTAGTTTAAATTGAGATATTGCCAATATCGGAAGCAATAATCCTGATTTAACAAGAGATAAATTTTCTTTTCTTGTGGGGTGGGCATCCTGCCCGCCCTTGAACAGGCTTTCCGGCCTGTTCCACAATTAATTACAATTATTCACACAGCAAAGCTGTCTGTTCCACAATTAATTACAATTATTCACACAGCAAAGCGGCCTGTTACATAATAAGTCATAGTAAGTTATCTAAAGGAGGAGGAACATTGGAGTACGAAGAAATACCAACTCAACAAATTATAGATAAATTGCGGCAAACTTTGGAGCCGCGAATTGGTATTGCACAGCCGCTATCGGGAAGAGAAAATAGTACGCTCGCCCAAAATGAAGATGACGAAGATATTGCCCTTCTGAAGACAGGCTTCGACATTTATAATGTTCCCATTACTTCTTATCAAAGGCGACTAGGTTCGGTAGTAATTGCAGTTAGAAAAATAGTCCGAAAATTGCTCAGGCCCGTACTCGAACGTCAAGTAATTTACAATTTTGCTAATACCCGCGTCGTGCAAACATTGAGCACACAATTGCAAAAATTGCAAGAAAATCAACAAATTCTAGAGAAAAGAATTACACCGGAATTCAGCAGCGGATCTCCCGAAGTTACAGCACAGCTTGAGACTCAACAAAAGGCGATCGCCGCTTTTCAGTCTGAAATAGAGCAAATTAAAGCAGTGCAGCAGCAACATACTGCTATTTTAGAGGAGATTACCGCTCAATTGCTCGATCGACAACCATAAAGCATCAAAGATGACCACACTGCCCATATGCTCGTTAATTATCGTCAACTATAACGGTCTGCGCCACACGAAGGATTGCTTAAAATCTCTACAAAAACTTGCGTATCCCGAATCGCAACTAGATTTAATTGTAATTGATAATTGCTCTCAAGACGATTCGGTTAATCGCCTTCGCGAACTGTTTCCGAAAGTTCGCATTTTTGTGAATACCGCCAACAACTTTGCGAAAGCCCTCAACCTCGGCATCAGCGAAGCAAAAGGGGAATATATTGGCTTTCTAAATAACGATGCTACCCTGGACATTCAATGGCTAGCAATATTAGTTAAACTGCTAGAAACTAATCATAAAGTCGGTGCGACTAGCGGCAAATTACTATTTAAAGACGGGCGAATCAACAGCGCGGGTATTCAGCAATTACCTAATTTTTATTGGCAAGATGTCGGCTTTGGTGAGAAAGATTTGGGACAGTACAATACAGAACGAGAAGTCGAAGGGCTTTGTTGGGCGGCGGTGCTTTTTCGCAGAGAATGTCTGGAAGATGTCGGGCCGATAGATGAAGATTTTGTGATGTATTTTGAGGATGTAGAGTTTTCCAAACGCTGTCATAAACGCGGTTGGAAAATGCTTTATACTCCCACAGCAATCGCCCATCACGAATATCGGGGTTCGAGTAAAGGCAGTAAACTAACCGAGTATTTCTGCAACCGCAATCGATTTTTGTATTTGGCAAAACATGAACCTTTGCAATTAGTCAAAGCGATTCATACGTCAGATTTTTTTACTAACAAGCAGTACGATTTGTTGTTCGAGAGTTTGTTTGTAGCGATTAAGAAGCTGCTGGATTATCAGAAACCGGAAATCATCGCTACTATATTACCGCAGTTGTCGGAAAAGTTGGCGGTGATTTATAGTCGGATGAAGGTCGATCGCATTTTACCCCGATTGCAGGTGGTTCGGGGCGATCGCAAAATGTCGATCGCAATTTACGATCACGGACTGCATTTCATCGGTGGCGGTCAAAAATACGTCGCTACCATCGCCTCGCTGCTGCAAAATGAATTCGATATTACTTTTATCGCCAACAAATTCGTTGCTATTTCCGACTTAGAATCGTGGTACGGGCTTAACCTTTCAGGATGCAAACTTAAGATTATTCCCTTGGCGTTTTATGAGAAACGCGGAATGCAGTGTATCGATTCCAGCATTATCACGGAAGATATGGAAAATCCCTTTGATGAAATTGCTAGAGAAAGCAAAAGTTATGATATTTTTATCAATGCGAACCAACTGGAAAAAGTGAAGCCGCTGTCGCCAATTTCAGTATTTTTCTGTCACTTTCCCAATACTTTTCGCAACCGTCACTTTGCCGTTGATGACTACACTTTCATTATTGCCAATAGTCAATTTACTGTCAAGTGGCTGGAGAAACGCTGGAACTTGCAGCCAACTTTTATGCTTTATCCGCCCGTGGAAATGGCAACAGTAAAAGTGCCGAAAGAAAAGATTATTTTAGCTGTGGGACAGTTTGAAGCTGGGGGAACAAAAAAGCAAATCGAACTAATTAAAGCTTTCCGCAGTTTGCTAGCAGATTATCCCGCAGAACTTCAAGGATGGCGACTAATTTTAGCTGGTAGTAGCATTCCGAAAAATCCTTATTTAAAGACGGTTCAGAATCTTTTAAAGCAAGATTCGAGGCCGATCGCACTCAAAGTCAATGCTGACTTGGATCAGGTAAAATCGCTTTATGCTAAATCGAGCATATTTTGGCACGCCTGCGGTTTGGGTGAAGTTAATCCTCAAAGATTTGAGCATTTTGGGATGGCGACTGTGGAAGCAATGCAAAACAGTTGTGCTCCTATCGTCTTTGGTGGTGGCGGCCAACCGGAAATTGTCGAACACGGGCGATCGGGCTTTTTGTTCAATACCGTTGAGGAACTTTGCCAGTATTCGCATCAGCTAATTGTTAATCCCGATTTGCTAGCAGAACTTCAAGCTGGTGCACAGCAGCGCAGTCAGAACTTTAGACTGGCAGGTTTCGAGAAAAAAGTCAAGAGTTTTTTTGAGATTATTCACCAAGAATATGCTACAATTCGGCTGCCAAATCCCGGCGATATAGCGAAAATGCTCGATGTTGATCGCGATCGATAGATTGTGTAAGGGCGGGTTTTATAAACATAAAGTTCATGATAAAAAATAATTTATACCAATTTTTTGTGAGGCTGCATATAATCCGATCCCCCCTAGCTAAGAGGGCGGGCACGGGGGCACCGCCCCTACTAAGGGGGGGACAAGATTCCGATCAAAGTCCCCCTTCTTAAGGGGGATTTAGGGGGATCGAGTTGGATAGGGCGGGTTTGGGAAATGATTGGTTTGAGACGATTATTGTTGGTAAAATACGCCCCTACAATTGGGATAAATTCTGTTGCATAAAATCATGTCTAATTCACTGTTAATAAATTTGTCCTTCTTAACTCCCGAACCGACGGGACTCGGAACTTATGCCGCTAATCTTTTCCCGCAACTGCAAAAGCTAGAACCAACATTACTTGTTTCCCAGCAAATTGAGGATTATACTTGCTACCAAATTCCCGAAAACTTGACGCCCAATCGAGGTACGAAAGGGCAAATTAACAGGCTAATATGGACTCAATTTGAGTTACCTAAGATTTGCCAAAAGTTGCAATCAAATCTTATATTTTGTCCTATTCCCGAAGCACCTTTGTATTCTAAGTGCCGCTACATCGTCACAGTTCATGATTTAATTCCTTTGCGATTTGCCCAACGGTTTTCGCGTTTGACAGCTTATTTTCGCTACTATATCCCGCAGGTTTTGCGGCAAGCAGAACATATTATTTGCGATTCTGAAGCAACTGCGGCAGATGTTGCTAAATTCTTCCAGATTCCGCCTCAGAAAATGACCGCAATTCCTCTAGCTTGCGATAATCTTAATTTTAGATATCTCGACTTACCAGCCAAAAATTATTTTCTTTATACTGGTAGACACGATCCTTACAAAAACTTGGAAAGATTAATTGCTGCATTTGCGAGTTTAGCCGATCGCACAAACTATGAATTGTGGCTAGCCGGGCCTTCAAATGCTTACACGCCGCAGTTAATCGCACAAGTCGAACAATTGGGTTTACAATCTTCAATCAAGTTTCTCGGTTACGTTTCCTACTCTCAATTGCCCGTATTGATGAATCAGGCGATCGCCCTGGTATTTCCCACGCTTTGGGAAGGCTTCGGGTTGCCAATTCTCGAAGCAATGGCCTGCGGTACACCCGTCATCACTTCCAACCTGTCATCGATGCCAGAAGTAGCCGGAGATGCGGCATTATTAGTCAATCCTTATAGCGTCGGAGAAATCGCCCACGCCATGCAAACAATAGCGACAGATTCAAAAGTGCGATTGAACTTAAAAAAAGCTAGTTTAGCGCGATCGGCTGAATTTAGCTGGCACAAAACCGGAGAAGCAACCGCCAACATCTTACAAAAATACCTTTAAATGTTCCCTCTCTGCGCACTATTGTTAGCAACAGGCAAGATGCCTGTTCATAAAAAGCTAAATTTTCTTGTGAAACAGGCAAGATGCCTGTTCATAAAAAGCTAAATTTTCTTGTGAAACAGGCATCTTGCCTATTCATAAAATTAATTGAGAATAGTACAATATCTCAGGTCAAATAAAAAAATCTCGCCAAAAAACCGCAATCTACAAATTATCCCATGCCTAATCCCCAATCAAAATTACTAATCAACCTCTCCTTCCTAATTTCCCAACCAACCGGCTTAGCCATCTACGCCAAAAACCTATTTCCCCACCTAAAATCTCTCAATCCAACATTACTAACAGCCGAAAATTTTCCCAATAGTAACTGCTACCAAATCCCCGCTAACCTCACACCAGAACAAGGAACCAAAGGACACATCAACAGGCTGCTGTGGACACAAACCCAAATTCCCAAAATTTACAAACAGCTAAAATCTAATCTTTTATTTTCCCCAATTCCCGAAGCTCCTTTATTTACCAATTGTCGCTATATAATTACAGTACACGACTTAATCGCACTGCGATTTCCCCGCCGCTTCGATCCTCTCACGCCTTATCATAAATATTACATTCCCCAAGTGCTACGGCAGGCTCAACACGTCATCTGCGACTCTGAATCAACTGCCAAAGATATCGCGGATTTTTGCAAGATTCCAAGTTCTTTAATATCGCCAATTTTTCCCGGCTACGATGCCAATTTTTTCCGCTTTTTAGACTTGCCAACTAGCAATTATTTTCTGTATATGGGCCGCCACAATCCTCACAAAAACGTGCAGCGAGTTGTGGCAGCTTTTGCGGCTTTGCCTGATAATTCTGAGTATGAATTGTGGATCACAGGATCGGCAGACAAACGATATACGCCACTGCTGAAAGCGCAGGTTCAAGAATTGGGATTGTTCGATCGAGTAAAATTCCTCGATTACCTCCCGGCGGCAGACTTGCCCAAAGTCATCAACCGGGCGATCGCCCTGGTATTTCCCAGTCTTTGGGAAGGATTCGGTCTCCCTGTGCTCGAAGCAATGGCCTGTGGGACTCCTGTCATCACCTCTAACCTATCTTCGATGCCTGAAGTGGCTGGGGATAGCGCATGGTTAGTCAATCCCTACAGCGTCCCGGAAATAGCCGCTGCTATGCAACAGCTGGCAACGGATGCTAAAGTTCGATCGCACTTGCGCGAACTCGGTTTGGCTAGGGCAAAACTATTTAGCTGGGAAAAGACGGGCCGGGAAACTGCTGCTATTCTCGATCAATATCTTTAATTTTTTCAGCAAACAAAACAAACGATCGCGTTTAGGGTGCGATCGGCATGGTTGTAGGGACACGGCAGTGCCGTGTCCCTAAAATTACTGCCGTGTCCCTAAAATTACTGCCGTGTCCCTAAAATTACTGCCGTGTCCCTAGGAGAGAAAGGCAAAATTAGCCTTTTACTTATTGATACCCAACTGATCGCCCCGCTTGTACTGCTGATAAGCAGCAAAAAACAGCCCCGCCAGAGTAACAAAAATTAGACCCAGAACAATACCTGAAAGTAGCGGTTCTACCATGAGAGCTCCTTAACGTTAAGATTTAACAACCTATCTTTAATATTACCAGCACTTACACAGATGAATTTTGGCATTCATTGCGTTTCAAGCCTTGAGAAGGCTTGATATCCCCGCTGGGAAGGATTAAGCTATGTTATGAGAAATAAATTTTCTTGTAGATACTATTTTTAAATTGAAATCCTTTGAATCACCAACTTGCCACGAATGAAATTAGAAACCCGATCGAGCGACTTGCCATATTTGCGATCGCGGTGTTGCTTGCCATCATATTGGCGAATATGACAATTCGTCAGTTTCAAGTCGCCGATCCCTACGTCAAAAGCGTACTATCCCTGACTGGCGACCAGTTTCAGGGTTCAGCCATCTTTCAAATGAACTGTGCAGGGTGTCACATATCCGCTCCAGAGAGTCAAGTCGGGCCGAACTTATACCGAGTGTCCGATCGCAAATCCGAATTCGATCTGATCCGCCAAGTCACCAGCGGGCGAACCCCACCAATGCCGCAGTTTCAGCCGAGTCCGCAAGAAATGGCCGACTTGCTGAAATATCTCCAACAGATTTAACCAAAGAAGGGGAACGGAATGCGTTCTCCTTCTCTAGATTTTGCAAACAAGAGTGAAGTGCGCGGAGTGCGCACCTACTGGAGACTAGAGACTAAACCAGCAATGTAAAATTGCTCGCCGATAGCTGGCTAGGAAGCACGCCGGACACTATAGCCAGAATCTGGTTGTTGCTGGCGATCGCCGTTGAGCCATTAGTTTGGGTAAGTGACAGTTGATTGAAGTCCAAACCGCCCACCAACAGGATCGAATCAAGTCCTGCCGTAAAGTTGATCAACGTATCAGTTCCTGCACCTGCTGCCAAGACAAAGCGATTGATGCTGGTGCCACCGACGAGGGTATCATTACCGCTGCCACCAAAGAGCAAATCGTCGCCGCTGCCGCCAAAGAGCAAATCATCGCCACTGCCGCCAAGCAAGGTATTGTTACCTTCACCGCCACAGAGAGTGTCATTGCCTTGATCGCCCAATAGCACATCATCGCCAAAGCCTCCCAACAATATGTCGTCGCCTTTGCCACCGTACAAGACATCATTGCCTTCGTCGCCAGAAATCGAGTCGTTGCCGCGATTGCCATAAATAGTATCGTCGCCGATATCGCCGAAGATCAGGTCAAAGCCTTTGCCACCGAAGAGAGTGTCGTTATCGATGCCGCCATAGATAGTATCGTTGCCCGTGTTGCCATTGATGTAATCGCCACCTTCTTGGCCAAAGATCAAATCGTTGCCACCCAACCCGAAGATAGAGTCACTGTTGGCACTGCCCACGAGGGTATCGTCGCCGTTAGTGCCGACGATCGTATTGTTCCGCGAAGGAGTTGTAGGCAGAATGGGAAGAGGGTCAATTCTGGAGAAATCGTCAGGGCAAACCAGATTTGTCGGTTCTGGGGTGGGAGTCGGAGTCGGTTCAGGAGTCGGACTTGGAGTCGGTTGTGGACTTGGAGTCGGCCCGGGTAAAGGCAACGGATTGGGCGTTGGTGCGGGCGTTGGTGCAGGCGTCGGCGTTGGTGCAGGCGTCGGCGTCGTTACAGGCGTTGGTGTCGTCGCCGGTGTTGGGGTCGTTATAGGCTGTGCCAGGGAGTTCCCGAAGTTGATGCCACTGACAATAGCACCCGAAGTTAGCGCGATGTCCGCCGGGTTAGGGGTGCTTTGGGTAAACCCAGCTTGGTTGATTTCCCGAACGCTGTAGGTTCCCGGCGTTAGGTTCGTGAACAGGTAGTTACCGCTGGCGTCTGTGGTGGTAGTAATAGGAACAGGAGCAGGAGTACCAGGGGTTCCAGCTACCAGATTGGTTAATACAATTTGGAAATTGGGTAAACCCGGTTCTCCGGCATCCTGAATGGCATTGTTGTTACTATCTCGGAACTTCAAACCTCGGATCGTACCCGGTTGGGGCAGGAAGTTGCCAAAGTCAAT